>Ga0209367_1013854_pt1 | contig 10318 bp, 12 predicted proteins | sample WorMetLIZISLAND2_FD_187412 | JGI IMG/M metagenome (GOLD analysis project Ga0209367, IMG submission 187412) | Marine gutless worms symbiont microbial communities from Max Planck institute for Marine Microbiology, Germany - Olavius geniculatus... ...
GAATAAGGGGAGAAGGGTGGAGGTGGGGTCGGGGAGGGGACTATCCCCCTCCCCAGAAAATTTGTGAAAACTTTATGCAAAAATCATGCATTTTGGTGCAAATTTTTCACTTGTTTAAGATGCATCCAGTCAATAGGGCCCCCCTTGAATCCGCCACTGTCAGAGTTCTTCTTGTTCTGCTCATAAAGGGGAAAGAATAGGCCTATTACCTGATGCAAATTGCACCTATTATGGCACTGCTATAAAAGACATCGCGAACTTTTTAAACTCTCATCGTCGATTTACATTACTGTATTTGTAGGCCTACAGGTTCATGCGTTTTGAACTTCTCACAGGTTACAAAAGCCAGTGTTTTCAATTTTCCACACCGACAGTGAAAACCAATGATAGAAACCAAAAGATTGCAGACTTCTACACCGAGATATTTAAGACCAAGACTGAGGGCACATTTTCTGGGGTCGAGAGCAAAAAATAAGACACTAAATGTGAGATGCATCGGTAAAATATTAACGAAAGTCACCGTTCGTTGAACGGTAAGAACCTTCATCCCCGCAGCGTCGAGAAACAGCTAACGACAAGAACAAGACGATTTCAGCGACCTCAGATCTTAAAGACAAGACAGACGTGTCTTCGACATGACGTTCACGCAAACATTCACTCAAATACTGTAACAAAAATATGACATCAGCCACACCAGACGTGCATGTACTTCTGCGGGTGACAGCAAACATACACGCAGACGGTTTGCTCATCTTCATACGCTGAGTCTCAAAAAACGAAGCCACTTTTATTTTCTTTGAATAGTTTCGTGAAACACTGGCCGATTTTAATATTTTTGGCATGCAACATCGCAAAGAAACTCGACGTAAATAGCCACATTTTTGCTCATGCACCTTAATACTGTTGCTACACTACCTTGTAAAAGTCTGAAGTCATAGTTAGGCCGCTTACAAGTTAGTGCAGCAACAATACCAAGCCGAGGTAAGCAAAACTATAGTCATTTACATCAAGCCTCTTTGCGATTTTGCTTGCCAAAAATTATTAAAATCGGGCAGTGTTTCGCAGAACTATTACAAAATAAAACTGGCTTAGTTTTTTGAGACACAGCGTATAGGCCACATTAGGGCGCTTGCACACGTGCGATCATATGATAAAGAAAATAAGATATAATGAGGTAAAATTGTGTTTACTGCAGTACACGAGAAAAACCCTGCAACAAAATACCGTGAAAATTTTCGGCAATTTTGATGTGCCACGCTTCGTTCTGAGATACGCAGTAAACGGAGTCGACGGTGACAGTTTTCAGGTGTTTTATTTTATCTCACTTTATCGCATTTGCACATGTGCAAGCACCCTTAAAACATACATCACTGAGAGAAATTAGCTAGGACAAAGAGAAACGTTTTCTCCATACTGGTACTGCTACTGCTGATATGGTCTACAGCACGCAGCCTTGACAAAAAACACTGATAACCAGTAACAAAGACGCAACATCATCACTGTCCTCAACTACCTTATCAGTGGCGTATTTAGAAGAGCTGTGAAAATTGGGTGGACGCATATTTTATCAGCATTTATGGCAGATAGTGCCCAAAACTGCAATCTTTCGACAAACCTTAGACGCAAGGGGACAGGCACATTGCCTTCCTCTGCCCCTAAAATACGCCACTGCGCACGTTATTGCTGTTAGGATGAAAAATACCAAGTTCTACACTATAGCACTCAACTCAAATCGCTTCACTAATGGATCAGTTAGCCAGCAGCAGCGTTATTTTGCATTCCGTCTGTTAGCAAGGAACTAAACTCAGCATGGGAAATCCAGGGATGATGTCATACACACACGGACGGGGAGACTGTCAGATAGCCACAGCAGTCAGTCATCAAACGACTAGATGCAAAGAAATATGCTACGGCTGGGCAAATCTAGTATTAGTGAAATTAAGTGACAACGTCAACAAAAGCTACACATTCGCTACAGTGACCACTGGCCAATCCTACCAGAAGCTTAATTTCACGGCACTGTACTATACCCCACATTGCGGTGGCCCACGTCATACTAACTAGCGACATCATGGTTTAAAAAAGATAGAAAAAGCAAAAAGCACAAGTTGCAATTTCCAGACAGAGGAAATTACAAGTGCTACAGATTTAAATTTTGCCCCTTAATTCCCCAAATTTAATATTTTTATCTGTCCCATTGCTATAGCATAGCATGGAACAGATTATAAATACACTTATGTCACATTGTCATTCTGTCAGTCAGTCTGTAAACACTCTTACGGCCGCAATTTTGATAAAATTCTGCTCAGTGATTTGGGGCCCAAAAAGTAAGATCGAGTTTGTTTGGGATAAAAATCTGATAACTCCTTCCCCTATTTTAACCCAATTTTTAAAAAATGCATTGCGGCCTATGGAGACTTCAAAACGGTATAACTCGGTCCCTGTAAAAGATAATTGCACGCTGTTTGCACCTACCCCCCTCATACGCAGATGCTAGGCTATATAACGTGGCAATGGGACAGATACCTCGTTCCACAGAAGGTATTTCTAGTTGGAATATAATTTTTCAACAAGAAGAATTATTCACAGGCCTAAATTTAAGGGAGGGGTCTGCTACCCCCTCCTGCCATGACGCCACCGAAACTGCACAAAAATGTAACATAATAACAGCACGATAACATGCATCAATGCATCGGAAAATAAACAATGTAAAATATAACGCTACTTGAAAAACGAAATATTTTGGCTGACGTCACTGCCAAAATATGTCACTTTTCAAGTAGCGTAATACTTTACATTGTTCATTTTCCTGGAAGATGTTTTTAATTTCGTGAAAAAAATACAGAATAACTAAGTCGAATGGAAACCAACATCCATATTATTGACCAGCATGCTTTTTCAGTCCAAGTAGCAAGCAAAATGATTTTAAAAGTAACTTCGGAAAAGCATCTGAGTGCTTCACTCCATTTACCAGTGCAATAACTCAAATATATATTCAAAAGTGTAAAACTCTGCAATTTCCAGCCAGTCACAAAAATTTACAAAAAAATTACATAAAACATACATTAGCTGGGAAACGTTAACTGACTGACCGCACATCATGTTTCAACTGAAGCTGACAAAAAATTAACTATACACGTTCTAAATATTAACAATTAAACAGCTGTATTTTAATTTCACTTGAATAACAACCAGCAACAGCAACTCCGATGCATTACATATCACTATACTTTGAGCAACTGTTACTTAAACTCACAATGCAAAAATATCCAAATAATTAACTAGTTTTTTTGCACAGACAAGGTCACTACTGCTCCAGGCTTTTGTGTCACTGGTACTGACATCCACTGCACTTTGTACTTATTGTCAAATGAATCTATGGGCATTAGCCTAACATCATACTGTACATATATGCTTCACTTTACGTTCCAAACTGTTAGAATTACTGAGAAATTATGTGACAAATGATCCATTACTTACATTACAGTCAGCAGCAGCCCATTCATTCTATCTGACCGACAACACAAAGCCAAAGACTACAACAAATACTAGCAGCTGAACATGACTAACCTGCCAATCTCTGTAGTTCAAAAAATTGGTATAATTATTTCTGACTAAATATCAACTTTTTCAACATAAAGAACTTGAGCCAAACTTGTGCAAAGAGAGTATTCCGTGTCCAAAGTGGACATTTGAAAATCTGACCAAACAGCTAGTTCAAAACAGGATTTGAACCCAGCTAGTTCAAAACAGCAACTTATTTAATTCAACTTTCCATGTCAACTGCTTAATGCTGCCGTTATGTAACCCGGCTTGAAAAATACATTTATGCTGCCATCAAAAACAGACCCAACAACAGTCTATCACGCATTCCACTGAACCAAATACATACGACTGCCCAATATGCATAAGTGGCAACACTCTATAATAGCAATTTCTAGCACTTTAACAGAAAATCACCAGCAGCAAACATCAGAATGGTGAAGCCATATTCCTATTAAAGCAAATGCTGAAGTGGAGACCTAATTCCTGCTAGCTACATATACTAATGCAGGTCACTAACACTTAGTAATTACAACTACAACCTGTAGCTTGCTAAGAAAAGCAGTCCCACAATTGCTTAGGTCAGAGCTGATCCCAATCTCAGGCCAGGGGTGACACAGCCATAAACCCGGTGGTAAAAAAACCCATCATCAAGCTCGCAATTACCCAATCACCAATACAGTCAGCCGGCATCAGATGGCACGAGGCACAAGGGACAATTTGCCAAAAGTTGTAAACTGGCGGTGAAACAACCAGGATTTGAACCCAGCACTTACTAAATGTCAGTGCAATGCACTAACCACTGTTCCACTAAGCCACATGAAAAAAAAAACTACTGCAGCAAAGTAGAACAGTATGCTTGGCTCAGTGGTTATACCGGCAGACGCCAAACAGGACAACCTAAACGCAATTGCCAACATGCCTTCTAGCAGTCATTGGTGTCGTTTGAAAAAAAACAGCAAGCAACAACTGTTCTAATGCTACAGAAAAAGTACCATCTCTAAATTGTTATGTCAAAATAACCACATGAAGAGTTATTGCACACCAATGTTGAAGGCTATCACAATGATTTAACTATACAGAATCGTAATAAAAAGCGAGCATCTAAGCTTTTTGGCAGAGTATTAACTAAAAAGTATCTGCAGCATCATAAGCACATATTCAAAATTTCTGGAAACAAATAAGTAAAAAACTAAAAATTTATTCACCACAACTGTGTACGCTTCACCTTTGGATGGTGCGATTTTGACATAAATTAGCAACAAAGTCATTTTTTATTATGAATAAGCAGAAGTGTAAAACCACGTTTGGCAGAAAATTTGTTTAAACATCAGACTAAGCACTTTTTTGTAATCTTGGTGTCAAAAATTGTCAAAACATCTCTCTTTTCCAATGGGTCCTAGCAAAAAAGTCCAATGCTGCTTTTACATTTAGACACAGTGTAAGTAGAATCAAGGAGCACATAGACGGTGCTGCTTTATCAGGGCTGGAAAAAAATAATTTTTCCACAATTTTTTAAAGACTTTAAAGAGCTTTAGCGTACATAGAAGAGTGGACATAAAATTACAATATAGGAAGAGCATTGTATACACCATTCTACCCTGCATGCCATTTTTTATAAATTACACCAGTAATCAAAAACTGCAATTAAAATATGAAATAAATACGATCTGTAGTTCAAACCGGACAACAGATAAAAAAACTCAGAAATCAAAAAATAGGACTCTGAGATATTAAAGCTCATTTTCCAGCCCTGATGCTTACAGTATCAGCAGTTACAGATCAACATAACGACACACTTTAACAGATGCACACACATGCAGCAGCTACCTACGCAAGATGTCTAAATAAATGGAATTCTCTTCAGTGGAAAAGTAGAAACTTCTCCCGCGCCAAAGTCCGCCAACACTGGACGTAAAATTTGGCCACACGTACTCCAAAACAGTCAGTAGAAATAAAACACTCAACTGCATGCAGCCGGTACACATACAACCGATGTTTTCGGCCAATAACCACGATCCCAGACGCAGACAGAAGCTGTATAGAAAACAGAATTATGCACTCGACAATGCATAATGTGGTCACACAGTCAGACACGCTTCCACGTGTACAGAGCTATTAGTCAGCTGATCACCAAAAGATAACGTTGACCGATGCGATCACTCAGACACATAGGGATGTCAACATCTAAACACACGGCAATTGCCACTTCACTACAAGACACTGTATTGAGTGGATGAGTGAGAGAGTGTGTTGGGTTTAACATCCCACCCGATGCAGTATATGTCATTTTGGGGACGGCCTTTCCAAGCAATGCACGTACACATAATAATGGAACAGTAAGTTTAACATTTACAGAAAAACCTAATATGAAACAAAAAAAAACTGAGAAACAACCTAAACCTAAAACTGCACATGTAACAGTAATGGCAGTTCTAATAATCTTCCCTGTTATCCTCCAGACAGTCGGCAATCTCAAAATGCTGTCTATCGGAGAACAGGGGGCAAGGGGGGGGGGAGACAGACAAAGACAAACAGTTGAGTTATTCCTTTATGGCTAAATCAGAATTGTTCATACTGACTGACTAAGAGTTAAACCCAAGTTTTTATAAATGTCCAACTTGACAGGTTCTGGGGAATTTCATGAGTTTTACAATATAGGAACGAACACTGCTAGATACTATCCACATTGAATAAACATTCAAAAAATTGCAAATTCATAAATTTAGAAGTTTTAAAAACTGTAATGAAATGTTTCACTATTGGTGGAACAACAAACTAAAATGGATTGTGTACAATGGGGGATTTATCAGCGTTTTGTGATATGTCCCTTGCTGGGTGTCTAAACCCTGAAAAAATCTTGTAACACTATCACGGACTGAACGATGATCTGGATTATGCCAGGCACAACCCCTCCAAAAATTTGCAAAATCTATGCACATCTTTTGTGTAATCTTGCCAGACTACGGGCAAAACATCTTACGCCGAGATAAAAACCGGCAAACAAAGCAGAGACGCACATACACATCTGGTCACAGTGAAGATCTATCACGCGTCACCAGCCATATGATCATTTGTCGCAGTGGCATTCGACGTTGACCCTGCCACCGCCTGACCCTGTTCTTTAACAATACGACCTGCAAAGCAAAACGCACCCACCGTGCTAATCCAACAATGCTAAATGTGTACAACCTTTTGGAGTTGACGGTCAATCAAACCATCACTAAGCCACGACAATACCAAATGCTAAATTATTATTAACAACGACAAAATTGCATTACTTTACTGTCAAAAACGTAAACCTATGGCCATATCAAACAAGTCCCAACAGCAAGTAAGTATGACTAATATAGTTTGCGAAGTACAAAATTTCATATATCATATTTTTTAGTGTTTTTGTCTTGGACACTTCTGGCTGGATAGCAAGAAACCATGGGTCACGGGCAAGACCGAACGTTGTGCATACAACAGACCAATCTGTATTTTTAGCATATTTGGTCGTACTAGGCATGCTGCATTTTGACTCCCAAAATCTGGCCTACTTCTGTGAAAATTACTGCATGGATGCATGGAAAAGACATCAAGAGAATAAACGAGGGAGCATGCTTCCACAGTTATCCGCTCCTATGGACCTCACTTCAGCCACCGAAGCTCTTAAACAGCACCAACGGAGTATTGCTGAAGAGAGGTACCTCAGTGATCCACATGCCAGGGTCCATAAAGCATTCACAGGCAGTCAACACTGCTACCAGCATTGGCAATGGGATTGGTCCAGGGACCAGTGCGTCATGATGGCACAAGTACGCACTGGCCATTCTCCACTGGTAGCAGCTTACCTGCGTTGTATCAGGTGACGTGACTCGGCCATCTGCCCACACTGTCAAAATGCCGAAGAAACAGTTGACCATCTGGTGTTCCAATGTCTGGCCCACGATCAGGCCAGGAGGGACACGTGGCCTGGACTCTTTTACAACAGACCCGTGACGCCTTTGGAGCTACCTGGAACGGATTGGGGCGGTGACCCGCCCCCTAACTGAGAATGAGAGAGAGAAAGAGAGAGAATAAACATTACAGATGGACATGATGCCTCTGACACTGCCTGATAATGATGGAGGCAAAACGAAATAACACACCATCACAATCTCCAATGGCTTACTTGCAGATCTGCAAAAAAACCAGGTACATGACATCTGGGTCCTGCCATTTCAGCTTTTAAGTCCAATTAGTGTGCCGGAACATCAACAAAGCCAAAAATAAATGCAAAAAATGACTGCAAAATGATAGTGTGCTTGTGTACACACACCATACACTAATCTACAGCTCCACTGCCACGACAAGAAACATGCTAGAACAGAAAACAAAACATTCTACACTGACTGAAATACGGGTGTTCCATCGCCTCTCGCGCTGTCAGTCGGTCCTGGTGATTGTATCGTAACAGTTTGTCAAGAAAGTCAATGGCTTCAGGACTGACGAGATGCTGGTTTTCACTGTGAATAAATCGCTCCCAGCGCTTCCGTGAATGCCTAGAAACCGATACACAATAACACTAACAAAGTGCACTCACTGTCAGTGCTGTCATGCATTCAGCACACAGTGCAATCCCTATTGTACGATTATTATGACATTCATTTTGCCTGCGATGCTGACAGAAGGCCGATCACCTAAACAACATTGTTAAAGCACACTATCTTGTGCCTCAGATTCATTCATGAAATAGAGCAGCATCTTAAATGTGACTGGAACAATAGACCGTATGTTGTATAACAGAGAAGTATGATCTAACCTGCCAAGAATTCCGTTAAACCTTGGATCAAGGTCGATCTGAAACTTGTTGATATATTCAAACAGTTCGTCAGTCCCGAGTACCTTCGCTATCCTAACCAGCTGCCAGCAAAACATTCCACTTCATCACACACATCGACTACCTACGTCAGTGATTTTCAACCGAGGTTCCGCGGAACCTAAGGGTTCGCGAGCATCTGCCAAGGGTTCCGTGGCTGGTCAATAAAAAAATAAAAAATAAGCTGGCGTGCAAAATTACATCAGACCAAGCCACAGAAGTACCACGCACCAAATGCTTAGTTCCAAATTAATGCTTCTAGCCATCTACTTTTGCATACAGTGTTGAATATTTTTCTTGTTGTTAACAATGTTAGAATATTTGAATTAAACACGAAACAATTACTTTTTAGTGTCAGTGTTAAGAAATCGTGTGTCCGATTATTGAAAAATTTCATTTCTTGAAACATTTTGCTTGAAAAATATAAAAAAGCTTCGCCCATTGGCGCAAATGGCTGGGAGTCCAGACCCCCTGCATGAGCTGTCCGTAGGCATAAAAAAACGTAAAAGAAACAATGATAATTTTTGGGCTTTGGCAACTACCTCGTAAGGTGTTTTTGGTTATGGGTGAAATAAAATTGTTAAATAATATGATTTAATATGGTCAAATTAAGCAAGTCTTTTGCCTGCTGCTTTATCGTTAGCATTTGAGGGTTTTGCCCCAGACTCCAACAGGTTCTCTGCCTCTTGACTTCACTATGGACATTGGTTCTCAGACACCCTGAAAATTCCACTTTGCTTACGCCGTTAAACTCACGGATCATTGCATGGATGACGGGGTTCCGCAAGTGATTGTCACATATATATTGGGTTCCGCTGCAGCAGAAAGGTTGAAAAACACTGACATACATACATTACAATATATCCACATTTTCACAACTGAGACAAAATGCCAAATTTGACAAATCATCACACAGTTAAGTTACTATGCTGTTCCAAATTTAATCAAATGATCCTTGGGCTGTGCAACAGATCACCATAACATTTAATCAGCTTTATGGACAGTTAGCGTAAACAGAGTGAACAACAAATGGAATATGGACAGCCATGAAACATTAATTACTTCATTCCATTCGCAAAGTACTAACAATTAAAATATCATACAGTCAAACCCACTTTATATCACATCGTTTAATATCACAATCCACTTATTGTCACATAAATTTTTATCCCCAGCCAACACCTGTAGTAATCAAAGGGCAAAGACTTCGGTTATCGTCACTCCGCCTATTATCACATATCACTTAATGTCAACACGGGCCTTAGTTGCCCCGTTTAATATCACAAAGTAGACCAGTCGGCGGGCACTTTGTAGTCATAAACAGCTGGTTTGCCCCAGACTCCCACAGGTGCTCTGCCTCTTGACTTCACTATGGACATTGGTTCTCAGACAACCTGAAAATTCCACTTTGCTTACGCCGTTAAACTCACGGATCATCGCATGGATGACGGGGTTCCGGCAGGCGGCAGTCCTGTGTGTGAATGAATGCATGTCAATTGGTCTACCTGCATGGTGGGTGGCTGGTCTATTGCTCAGCTACCACAGCCACAGCAGCAGCAAACAAAGTAGTCTTTGTGTGGGCCAGAGTGATGACAGATAAGACTACCTACAGCCACCCCCATCTGCAGCTAGACTGCAGCCCAGCCTGGCTCTCTTCCACTGCTGGCAGTCACTGAGACAGGCTAATCGTAAACGTGTCGATCTCGACTTAACTGTAAAGATAAAAATTATAAAGGAAGTTGATGCCAGCACTAGGCAAAAAGATGTTGCATCAAAATTTGGAATTATTGAGTCAATATATGTTTATTCTTAGCAGTGATCTTAGCTGTTGTCTTAATATTACTTCTAGTTGGACTACTATGGTAACTCCTGTTAATGTCAACTTCGGTTAATATCACACAGTTTTGGCAGTCCCACAGATGTGATATTAAA
>Ga0209367_1013855_pt1 | contig 10318 bp, 8 predicted proteins | sample WorMetLIZISLAND2_FD_187412 | JGI IMG/M metagenome (GOLD analysis project Ga0209367, IMG submission 187412) | Marine gutless worms symbiont microbial communities from Max Planck institute for Marine Microbiology, Germany - Olavius geniculatus... ...
GTTCGAGGTTGTTCAAGGTCATCGATGTTGATAAATCCAAAAAGCCTGCCACCAGTGCTTGTTATGATAAGCAGCATGTATGTACCTATCTGCAACCGTTTTCACATTATTCGAGCCAATAACGGCAAAATGACGTCTTTTCAGGGGGTTTTGACGCCCTCTTTCGAGGGGAACCCCTGCACCCAGTGGCACGAAATTTTGTCACGACAAACTAGAGACCTTGGGGCAGCCCTCAGTGAAGATTTCGTAATCCTAGTTTTGATACAGATCACGAGTGTGACATACAGACAGACGGACAGACAGACAGACGCCCAGACGATGGCAAAGACGCGCGAAGCATTCTGCTTTCGCGCGTAAAAACACATATACACACGATACCCGTTATTGACTCTGCCGTACAAAAGCGTCACGAAGGAGACTGATTATGTTTTTGGGTCCGCCAATTTTTACGCGCGACGCACTTTGTGCTGGCGCGCATTAGCTATGGTAGGCCTAATTCTGTCTGTCTGTCTGTATGCCACAACCTGGTACCGAAATAAGCCCGAAGATAAAAAGACTTCGGGTTTTTACAGCATAACAGCGTAGAGTCTCTAGTTCTGTGACAGATTTTCGCGAGACTGGGTGAGGGGTTCTTTCTTAAACAAGGGTGTCAAATAAGGGTACCCTTTAGAAATCGTTATTTTACCGCTATTGGTTTGTCTAGCGTAAAAACAGTTGCAGATAGACATGTGCATGCTTATTGAAAAACACACACTTTCATACTTTTTCTGCTTGAATACAAGTTATACAAAGGTGTCAAACAACACGTTGGACTAATTTTGCATTATACCATAATTAGGCAAACATCGATTTCAAACAACTTCGCTAAATTTATAGAAGTATCAGTGTCATAATAAATGTCAACGAAAAATAATAGCAACACAGAACCGTTATTAGTGTCACTCACAACTATCCAAATCGATTTACGTGTTATGTTATACTTAACCCTGTTCAAAATAACAAACGAACTAAAGTTAGGGAGCCTAAGCTACGAGCGTTGATTGGCTGAACCTATTTGACTGACGAACATTGATCAGTTCGTCAAACAATAAACCATACAAAACTCCTTTCCCTCCGCATCCGAGTTCGGTTCAGTTCAGTTCCGTCGCTTTGTAGCCTACACTCCTTCACGCAACAGCAAATCCAACGCAAAGTATGTGACATAAAAAGACGCGTACGTATTAAAGCAATTAGCATAAGTTCTCGGTTATGCATTCTGCTCTCATAGCAATTTCGCCACATCGTAAAATGAGTAGGCATACAGTAGCTGCACCAAAGACTGTAAGATACAGACATTCCAGTTACGGACGCTATTCGGTACAGTCAGCTAGCGGCTTAGACTTCGAATCTTAGCTGTTCGTACTCATTTCTTACATTCGCTGACGAAGTCGAGCCTGGAGCCAAATGTTCGTAGTTCGAAGACGTGCTGGAATTCCCGGAGGTCATCGTATCGGGATATACCTCACTCTGCGGAGCTGGAATGGTTTCATAATCGCTTCCGTTTGCATCACGTCGTGGGCCCACATTTACTTCCAGGTAATCTCCGACTGTGTTCGGTGAATCATTGTAGTCATTTTCCTGTTTCACTTTCGGTTTTGGCGGCGGCTTGGGTTTTTCAATAGCAACAGTATTCTCGGGGTTCGGTAAACTGGTTATCACGGTCTTCTTCGGCTGTTCGTCCGACTGTCTGCTCTTGCAGCACCTGAAATCATGACAACACAATAGTTATTCATGGCGTAGCATAAAAGTAATCACACTCAGTTTTAACTACTATACTCCAAACAATAATATAAAATTTGACGGTTAATGATTTTGCAGACATCATGGATTGTGCGGGCCCGTCGAGAAAGGGGATTAGGGGAAGGAGATACGTTACCCCGGGCCCCGCAACGTTTAATGGGGCGCCGTCAATCAAAAATATAAACTACATCAAAATGCACCATTTAAAAAAATTCAAACATTTTCTCCCCAGAAAGAATCCCGAGAATGTTTCCCCAGGCCCTGCTGCGGCTCTCGACGGGCCTGGGATTGTGTAAGTATCTTCTGTCTACCAGAAGCGTTCTGTGTATGCCGAAGTGTGCCAGATTCAATATAAAATTATCACATACAGTACGTTCAGGCAGTCGCACTATACTGTGCCCGGAAAAAAGTAATCCCCTAGACAACGTACAATAATAGTGTCAAATCTAAACGAATCAAAATAAAATTGCACATGCTTAATTCCCAATAAATTGTTAAAGTGATTACCAAATTTCGTAGGCTTTAGGCTTTTGTGTTTAACATTATCCACACAGACCTAAACTTAAATGTTTCGGGGTGACCTCACAAAAACCGCAGTAGCTATTGCTTGCTTCGGCAAATTTAACTGAAATTTGGCACTTTGATTTTTAATACATGTTGCATTGTTATCTGTCTCATTGCTATAGCATAGCATAGGACAGATTATAAAATCACTTGCGTCTGTCTGTCATTCTGTCAGTCAGTCTGTCAACACTCCTACGGCCGCAATTTTGATTCGATTTTGATGAAATTTTGCACAGTGATTCGGGGCCCGATAAATAAGGTCGAGTTTGTTTAGGATAAAATCTGATAACTCCTTCCCTTATTTTACCTTAATTTTTTTTTAAATTGCATTACGGCCTATGAAGAGTTCAAAGCGGCATAACTAGGTCCCGTAAAAATAATTGCGCGCTGTGTTTACCTACCCCCTATTTTTGGGGTCGAGCAATCTAACGGTGTTATTTAATTTATTTTTTATCGACCCTTGTTGCCATAGCAACCATTCAAAAGTTGCAAAATTTTGCATTACAGACAATGGAGCTTTCAAAGCGGTATAACTCGGTCTCCGTAAAAGATAATTGCGCGCTGTTTGCACCTACCCCTCTATTTTTGGGTCCGGGTTATCCGATGATGTTGTTAAAATTATTCCCCTGCCGACCCGTGTTGCCATGGCAACGAATGTTGAAACAGAAATGACTAAAACTCGGCCCCCGTGAAAGAGCTGTTTTCACTTACCCCCTATTTTTGGGCCCGCGCTATCCGATAGTGTCATTTGAATATTTCCCCTGACGACCCCTTTGCCATGGCAACGAATTTTGGGACAAAAATTGACTAACTCGGCCACCGTAAAAATAATTGCGCACTGTTTTTATTTACAGTTCTATTTTCGGGCCCGCGCTATCCGATAGTGTCATTTAAATTTTTCGCCTGCCGGCCCCTGTTGCCATGGCAACAAATTTTAGGACAAAATTGACTACAACTCGGCCCCCTGAAAGATAATTGCTTTCTGTTTGCATCCACCCGCCTATTTTTCGGCCACCGCTATCCGATGGTGTCATATAAATTTCTCCGCTGCCGACCCCCGTTGCCATGGCAACGAATTCTGGGACAAAATTGACTATAACTCGGTTCTCGCAAAAGAAACGCAGCTGCTAGGCTAGGCCTTATATAGCGTGGCAATGGGACAGATACCTCGTTCCGCAGAACGTATTTCTAGTTGGTGTAGAATTTTGTTAAAATCAGCGGTTGTTAGTTGGAGTTACACAAATGTAAAGTAACAGAGAGGTTTACTTGTGTAACGCCGTATTGGTAACGAAAATATTTTGTTATCATTATTCAACAATTAATAACTCCGCTAAAAAGTAATATTTTTCAACAAAATTTGGTAATCGCTTTTCCAATTTATTAAAAATTTTTTGTGTGGCATGTTATTTAAATTTCTTTAAATTTGACATTTTTATTCTACGATGTCTAGGGGTTACTTTTTTCCGGACACAGTGTAGATACACGTTATATACAGTCGTACACGTTAAAACTGACGAAAACAACATAAACGCGCCACTCTGTAACATATTGATCTGTGAAAAAAAACTAGTAGGTTAACCTGCATAACAGAACGATCACAACCACAATCATAATAACGAACAGAAGACCAGCAGCAGCACCAATCACTGCTTTCAGCGTCAGTGTATCTGAAAACGTACATAATTATAGTGCATAAGAGCGTAAAGTAGCACATTCTTAAATTATCGACAATAGGTTTTACTATATAATACAAATATTGAGTAGAAATCTTTTTTAGAAATTACACAAACAATTTTGTAGTCTCGTGCGTCAGGCGGCGCTAGCGCCGATAGAAAGAAGGCCGAGTTTACAGTCAACGCTTGAAACTCTCGGCAACTGCCAACAAAACGGACGGCGGCATACACGTCGGCACTGTCGACGATGTCTTTGCTTGTTAAAGCCCGAACTTCACTTACTTACATATTCTGTTTTTTTGTGAAATTATTGTACCGCATGCTGTACATGTTGCACATGTACACGCTGTACTGTATAATTTGTAGCCCCTACTGGCCCCAAGCGGGTGTCCAAAGATAAATTTTCTAGTGGGAATCGGGGAGCTAAAATCTTATTTAAATCGGTAACTAAAGATGCTTAAATTCTTCAGACAGCCGCGTGACGCTAATTTGACAAAATTCGGCTAGCCGGACATTTTTCCGGCGACGGCGTGAAAAATCTATTATCTGATTCTGCTAAGCCGGTGCTTAGCCAAAAACTTTTTCGGCGGCCGCGGCGGCTATCCGAAGAAAAAAATTCTGCTACGAAGTTATGACGTTGGTTTAGGCGTCTAGTGAGGTCGTTCCGAAATGCACATTTTGGCAAAATTTGGTCCGTGATTTAAACTCGAAGTTTTCCGGAAACTTTGCCTATAGGCCTAGTTACGTCCCAACGGGCAAAATGACGTTAGCTAACGTCAATGTAACGTTTACCTCTAGTTTATAACATTGGTTTATCGTAGGTTTACTGAAGGTTTAAGGTGTAATTCAGCCGGCGTTAGATAAACGTTAGTTTAGCAGATCGAAAAAAAACGTTTAACAAACGTTTAAATATGGTTAACTATTAGTTTAGTGCGCATGGTTTAGCGTACGTTTAAATGTACTTTAATTTAATGTAATTTAATGAACGTTATTAATAAACGTTTACTGAACGTTTAGAATTGGTTCACTTCTAGTTTAATTTGATGGTTTACCATAGATTCAGATAGCGTTCAGCAGTGGCGTAGACAGAAATGTGAATTGGGGGCCTTGCCTATCTTCCCCATATCTCCTTTTCGTCCTTTCTTTCCATCCCTTTCCTTTCGCCCTTTTCTCCCGTCCTTACCCCTCTCCCTTCTCCTCCCCAAGTCACTTAAATGCGTTCGACTACTCTTGTATTAAATAACCTTCGACTGCACTCTGGCTAGACGACTGTTGTGTTGACGACAACGGTATGAGAAAAGATGAAGAATGATTTGTGACGACTTTGGTTGTAGGCAGCCATGTTTTCGTCGCAGTTGTAGTTGTGCGCCTGAATGTCGTCGTTGTCGGTTTTGTAGTAGTCGGACTTACCGAAGATGTTGACTGTCGTGTCGTTGGAATTGGCCAAAGTGTCGTCGCTGTTTTACTTATACCTAAAAATGCATTAACGACAAGAACTGACACAGTTCTATAATACGTGCTGTTTTTACTTCGGTCAGTCAGTCATTCATTCAAATCAAATCAAATCACATCACTTGTTTGCTTAACGGTAATGTAGTACAACAGTATGAGCACGTGGGCTAAGCAGAACAGCGAAACGCCTTTATAATACTGACAAACGTCTGCTGGCTTCAGCACAGGTCCAATAATGTTCGCTAGCGCGGGCATTAATGGATGACTGCATAGTGGGCTGCATTATCATTAGCTCAGTTGCTACTTCCAAATTGTTAAAGCACTTCTGCGCGTGAGCTTGACGTGTATAAGTAGGGCTATAGATCCTATCAAGTATGTTTGCCGCTTCTTCACACTTTACCCGTGCCCTGACCGAACATAATAAGGAAGCGACGTCAACGCACACGCCAGTAGGCCTACCACAGTCGTATTAAATATTGCACTGTGCCGGTGTACAAGCGTGCGTACAAGTTACGCGAGATGACGCTGCATGCGCAATATATTGTATTGACAGGCTACAACAAGGAACAAAGTGCTTTGGTAAAAGGCAGAATTACTGATCGATTCTGCCACCTCGTAGACCAAACATACATGCAACTTTTTTCGTAAGTCGGAATTCGGAAGCAATTGCACGTTTTGGCTACTGGTCTGACCCGTTTGACCCCAAAATCTTTCCTTTTTGAGGGAGTCAGGAACCCATCTAACACATCGTGTCAGTAGATCCCCCAAATATACTAGTCGAGTAGCATTTAAATCCAATGAACGATTTAATCAAGGGCACAAATGTGACAGACGCAGACGACAGGCAGACAAAAGACAGACCGCGATGTGGACAAATGTGCAGTATTGGACGGAATCGCTTGCACTGCAAAGCGCAATTCGCCTATCTACTATAAAGATTAAAGGTTAAAGGCGGTTATATAGCTTTTTATGGAAAGCCCATCTCAGAGCTAAAAAGCGTCACCTACCGTATGGAATGACCGTATGACCTGCCACCCGACACAGGTGCATCCGCCCTGCCTTAACCCCAGCCAGATAGGCTAATACTCGATTCACCTACCCCGGAGGGATGGAAGGCTGAGTTGATTTAAGCGGCTGGTTACATACCAAGATGGTTTACCTGCCCGCAGGCAGTCACTCATCCAATCCAAGTACTAACCCGGCCCGGCGTATAGTAACTTCGTTGATCGGATGAAACGCGTTACCGCTACGCCAATGCCACCAACCAACCAACTACAGGTCATTAGCTTTACGGTATTTCCTTTATTTCGTTATTAACTTGCTTATTAAGATTGAATTTTGTGTAATTTACCGTTGCCAATATTGACATTTAAGCTTATTTGATATAGGACATCATCGTCATAATCATTATTAATTAGTCAATCAATTAATCAATCGTGTGTCTCGGACAGCGGTATTAAACAAACATTGCCCACAGTGAATGTCTTAAGGCCACAATGGCAGAGAAAGACCCAAAACGTCTGAAAAAAGATTTAGAAAAAGATATGTGGGCAACGGATTTCAAATACAGCTGGAAGAAGATTGAAGTGGCAACATAGGGGACAGAAGTGGTCAGTAACTTATACCGCAGCTGGTTTCGTCGCTATTGTCCCAGCAGTCGTTAACCCCATCATTGCAATATGTTCGTTTCACACACCGTCCATTGTTGCAAGTGAACTCGGTCGCACTGCATGCTACAACGTCAGCATCATCATCATCATCATCAGCAGCAGCAGCAGCGTAAAGATGGAGATCGTAATAGTAGCAAAAGTTAGAGCAGTGGGCATGTTACAAAGACTTCATTTCGTTATAAACAAAAGTCGAGTCAACAAAACCAAATATGAAACAGTAACCTACAATGAAATAAAGGTTTAAAGGTTTACAATTTACGTGTGTTATACACAGTGATAATTATCTTTATTGCATTTCTTATTTTTAAAAATTAAAATGCAAGCAAATGCATTTGGCAGCCATTAGGCTGTAACAAAATCACGAAAAAGCTTCCGACACTTCTTTAAAAATTAGAAAAAAGCAAAAAATTGTAAAAATTAAACAATGCAAAATTGCAGAAATATACGTGAAAAGTAAAATATTCGAAATTTTTCAAGGTTGTGTAACCACGAGTAACACATGATAATAAACCCTATTTCATCTAGTTTTATTCGCAGTTTATTGGCGAATGCAATACGACAGCTATTGCCACATGTATCACGATAAAAAAGTAAAATATTTTAAAAAGTTAAGATATGTGTTAAAATAAAGCGTACAGCAATTCCGTTCGTCACTCTCGTCCCAGCAATCGTCATATCCATCACATTTCCAATCTTGGTAAATACAGCCACCGTTTGCACAGCGAAACTTACCCACAGAACAGCTCGCTGTAAACAAAATATTCGCGTTAAAATGAATGTCATCTTTGCTTAATTTATTCTAAAACTTTATTCTAAAACATTAAAAAATATTCCGAAAACATATCGAAATAAAACACATTATTATCATTGTGGTCGTTACTGAATCCAAGCACAAAAAATTACTGAATACCAAATTAAGTAACAGACATCTTAGCATAATAGCAGACAATAAAGCAGTCTAAAAGCAAAGTGTAGGCCTACAATAGCGGAAATGCACGACAGCAACCAAAAAAACTTGCAAGTAAGCCTACGAGATGTCGAGCGTGATGCCAATTATGTAATAAGTTAAATAAGTTAATCGCAATCATCACAATTACTGGCAAAACACCCAATGCCGCTAAATGCTCGCCTGAACGCCACTGATTCGGATTCGCCCTAGCTCTGTTGTACAGCAAATTGTACACAAATTTACTGCAAAAATCCACAACTTGTACAGCTACAAAGTAAATCGCACAACTTGCTATAAACTTACAACATGTACAATACATATTACACAAGAAACGAAGTAATAAAGTTCGTGCGGCAACTGAGAAGCTGAAAATAGCTTCAAAACACGGCATTCAACTGTCATTTAAACTGCACAAACGATGTCGGTGTTTAATAGCAGCAAACAAAGTTTAGAAGTGAAGATGCAGCAAAAAAACAGAATAGCTATATACGAGAAATGAACCATAACTACGAAGTAATTATAGAAGCAACCCATGTAGAAATCACTTAAAACAAAAAGTACAGTACATGCCACTATAATGAAAGCAAGCAGACATATAGCTCTACATACCTTCAACCGGACGAAGAGCAAATACGACAATTAGTAGTAAAACTCTTGCGAAGAAACCTGCAATTATCTTAGGAGTAACAAACATGTTGCCCGCCAGGCGCGGACCACCGAAACGTCACAAGGCTTGCCGACCAAGACCTTTAGTGCACAGCCTTTAGTGAACAGAGACCTATAAATCAGCATGCATGTTGCACGGATCGACGAATTCGTTCATGTCGCATTACCCCAGGGCCCATAGATACAACCAACTGTCATAAGCTCAACCGCTACTTATTTCAGCTAATTGTGGATTTTACTGTTAAATTCTTTAATAACGACCACAAAGTTATTTACTTTGACGTTATTAACGAATTTAACAGTAGGCCTAAAGTACATTCGACCAAATGAATCTATCCGTTTAGTTGTGTATTGCTGCGGGCCTACGACATCTTTTCGCAACTAGTTGGAGCTTATGCTTTACAGATAAATAAGTAGCCTACAATTATTTTTAGAGGTGAATATAGCGTCTAAGTTTAATAGCCAAGGTATTGTGTTGAGTTAGCCTATATCGGCAACGTATGCTACTGCACGCTGAATAGCGCCATCAGACAATCACATGCAAAATGGTAACAAGTGCGCATTTTGGATATCGACATTTAAAACCGCCCGTCAACTTGCCATAACGGCATTTTCTATTGTGTCTTTCAGATGTCTATTTCACTCTCGTACTCATATATCTAGCATTTTGTCTGGAGTAGAATAACAAATCATTGTCTTTACGGGTGCTGCTTTCACGCGTGATCAAACGAATGACAGTGTAGCCCTGCACTACCTACAGTCGGCGACCGTGGAATAAACTCTGTAATTACTTCAATATTATTGTGTCATCATTTTAACAGGCCGCAATACTCGAAACTCGAGCGTCATTTCGGCTTGCGTGGCATTGTGTTAAAGTGGTTCCAGTCGTATCTATGTGACAGAATATTTCAAGTCGTTTATAACGGTAGTACGTCGTATACTGTTCACGTCACGTGCTCTGTGCCGCAAGGTTCGGTACTCGGCCCGCGGTTGTTCATTATGTACACTGCTGATCTCGAAGAGAAGGCTGATGAGCACGGCGTCAACTATCACGCTTTTGCTGACGATACGCAGTTGAATGAGCGTTGTCGTTGCGATGATACGCCGACTGCTGTTGGGAAACTTGAACACTGTGTCACAGATATCAATCACTGGATGTCGGCACACCGCCTCAAGCAAAATACAGAGAAGACAGAACTCCTGTGGTCGGGTTCCAAGTACAGTCTGAGTAAACTCGATGGTCGTGGCCCGGCAATCAAGCTTGGCTCTGACACCATCCAGCCCAGTGGGCACGTACGCGTCCTAGGAGTTATTATGTCGTCTGATTTGAGTCTTGAGAAACATGTCTCAGCCGTCAGTGCTACCTGCTTCTTTCATCTCAGACAGATTCGTCGTGTCCGGTAGTCGTTGGATGTCGGGTCGGTTAAAACCCTCGTGTAAGCATTTGTGACATCTCGCGTCGACTACTGTAACGCTGTGCTGGCTAAGTCACCGAGAGTCATAACAGACAAGTTGCAGAGAGTGATGAATTCAGCTGCCCGCGTCGTCACTAACACTCGGAAGTA
>Ga0209367_1013856_pt1 | contig 10318 bp, 5 predicted proteins | sample WorMetLIZISLAND2_FD_187412 | JGI IMG/M metagenome (GOLD analysis project Ga0209367, IMG submission 187412) | Marine gutless worms symbiont microbial communities from Max Planck institute for Marine Microbiology, Germany - Olavius geniculatus... ...
TGTGTATATATATATATATATATATATATATATATATATACCGTATATGTGGTACCTCAATAATCTGAAGTATAACATCTTTGGCCTGCAATACTGTGTAAGGTATTAGCCATGATTCGATGTAATTTGCATAGATAATTTTGTCGACATTCTCCAGTAACTCATCTATTAGCTCAGCGATGTAATCGTCGCCATCATCATGCTCCAGCATGTTTGCCCTTAACACAAACAACAGCAAAACTCAGCAACATCACATCTGACATTTTTTCCTTGGCAATAAACACAGCAGGTTTACCACCACAGCAGGGCAACAGTTAGTGTTCATTTATTTGTGCTTTGCTGTTCAGCTGTGATGTTACATTGCAAATTGTAATGGATGCTCTGTCATGAGTTCTTGGCACAAAAAGGAAGATGTTTGGGTAAAAATCTATATTACAGCTGCCACCCAGTTTGCTTCAGAAGTGACTGAAATAGGTAGAGTTAGTGATGTTGTGATGTTGCTGAGTTTTGCTGTTGTACTATGCTGAGTATGTGCATAAATCCACATACCCAGACTAATGGCCGATTAACAAAAATGTACCGTGGTGCGGCGATGGCCGAGAAGTTTTGCTATAAATACAGCGGCAGCGTCCAAGCAAGGACATGCACAGTTAGAGAGTCAGCTAAAGTTACTTAGTTGTCAGTAGCGAGTTAGGACGCGAGCAGCAATTTGTGGTGCGCTGCTGCTAACTTTCGAGTTTCACGGTTTAGTTCGATGATCAGCCATAAATGAAGTTTTAATACTGATTATCTGAATATGCAAATTAATGAATAAAATTAATATTTCAACTTGATTTTACATCTTCACCGCGTGATCACTATTCTGAGATGAGTCGATAGAGACCGAACAAGTCCCGACTCATCTCAGAAGTAGCTTGGGCCTGGATTTTCACTGCAATACAACTAAAAATTCACCAAACCAATCAAACAACTACATTATGCATGTTTCAGACTAATTTAATTATGGGAAACTGCAAATAACTGACTAATGAGGACCAAAAACAAAGTTCAATTTTTGGGTGAATTTCATCATTCTCAAGAGGGTTTTTTTGATGGAGCCTATAAAGATAAAAAGGGCTAGGTCTTTTTAGGGAAAGAACAAAAAAAAAATGAAAAACGGACTAGTGGTGCTACCTGGCGAATAGAAGACGTACTAAACGTAATAATAAAAAATAACTTTGTAGCTAAATAAGCCGCATCTACAACACATAAAACTAGCCAAAACAGCTTAGTGGCACCCCTACCGAATGAATATTGTACTAAAAATATTTTGAAAAAAATAAAATAAACTGAGTAAGCAGCAATTTCAACCACAAATGAATTGCAAAAAACCAAAAACACCAAAACTGTACTGGTGCCCCCTTCAGTGTGCTGCAGATACTGAATAAGCAGCATATAAACAACGAATGAATTGATATTATTGTTTCTCCCCACACAAAACCCCAAATTTATTCTCGGGTACCAATATGTCAATCAATTGCAGTTTCCCATAATTAAACTAGTCTGAAGCATGCATAACAACACTAATTCCCCTATTTCAGTCACTTCTGAAGCAACATGCAAACAATCAAATTAAAACACAAACTGACGGCTACCTTGTTCAGCCGAAAAAGTAGTGCACACACGGAGAGTACTGCTTTTCGCCCACAACGACGACATGCACAAGAAATGCTTACACAGCATGCACAAATCAAAGACTATAAAGCTACACCAGCAGCAATTAACATTATTCGCAATCGACGCCACGTCTATGATGACAATTGACCACAACAGACAACACATGCGTTTCTACTGTCTAGACTAACATTGACCACCAAGTGACCTCACACGAGCACATGAGCATGCATATAGGCCGCTGTAAGGCACAGTACTGGCCCACAGAGCCCGTACAAGGTCACCGCGTAAATAGGTCACATCCGGTCTCGCCAGTTACAACGAGATTTAAAAACCTTATTTCATTACTTACTCATTTGTTTTTTGTCAAAACCAAGCACTGTAGTGACACCTAGTGAGAGTTGAGAGCATAAAACAACAAATATGGACTGATATCTGAATAGATAAAGTCCAACACTCGCGTATATATGAGACCTAATAATATCGGCATGCAATTTACAGCAACATTTCAACATCGGTAAGTCTACTGAGAGTCAGAAATTGTAACAAATACCAGCCATTTTCTTGCGGTTATAATATAGACTAGTATTGACGTTTGACCGAGGTAACAATGGACCCCCGTGAAATGACGTTCTTATTCCAGCGCTTGTTGGTCGCCGTCCAATGCTTCAATGCAGCATGCCTAGCTGACACCTTCGCAATTTCCGAGCCCGCATCGTAACCATTCCAGACATAATTTCTGTAATTTAATATTTCAGCCCTCGGGAATTGAATACAATAACTCCAGCGGTAGATCGGCGATCTTGCTGTTAGCACTGGAAAATTGCTAGAGGTAGATCGGGTAGATACATTATTGGGAAGATGGTAGAACTTATATTCCTGGTAGACATAGAAGGTTTATAAACTATCCCATGACACTATCCAATATTTAAATCAGGCTTATTCAGTATTATATCAGAGTCCATCTCAAGTCAAAGCTGTTTTTGTTTGTAACACGAACTTAGGAGTATATAGTGTTTTTGAATAAATTTTATTTAATGCTTGGTAATTGATAACATTTCAGTTCCAACCACAGTCTTAGCAGTGAAGAAATAAGGCTGCATTCTTACATTAACAATGAGATAAATGCAATTAGATAAGTGGCGATCTACCCCTAGTAATTTTCTGCTATCTAGTCTGAGATCGCCGATCTACCGCTAGCACTGACCATAAAAATAAATAAATCAACGATTACGATAACACTGGATAAAACTGTATAAAGACGACATTCCTACAGTCACAAAAGCGTCTTTAATTTTAAAATGTAAACAAAATTTGAGCTATTCACTATAGAAAAACGAAAACGTACCAATCTATGTCAGTAAACTTTCCAGGAATAATATCGTGCGAGACAGGGGTTGCAATACTAACGCTAGTTTTTGACCCCACTTTATCCAACCGAGATTTTGATCCAACATTTAAGCGAGACATTTTTGCTAAATTGTAGTTTTCCAAATGAGTGCAGTATTCAGCCTGACATTATTATACAACTATTTATTTTAAATGCTACAATCATTAGCCGTCGTCTCCATGGTTGCATACATAGATAAGTATAATAATCTATGCCGGTTTAAGTGGCACTAAATACCGAAAACTACCGAAAACGTTTCCAGTACCGGTAATTTTCAAACTTTTCAGTAGTTTTCGGCATTTTAAACTTAACCTTAATTCTAATAATTGTTTGTTTATTACTTGCGCTGTAAAATTAAACCTTAACAAATAACTATCGAAAATCACAACCTTGGTTCCTTTTGGTGGCTTTCGGTAAATAGTGCCACCACGATGTACTGTTACTTATTTATTTCTCAGTAGGCGTGGCACTTTTTGTTTACATTTCGACTACCGAAATCGTGGCTTGTGCGACAAATGGGAAGGCCAAAATTTCGACCCTCACATCTCCCACATTTTTCAACCGATCTTAACGAAACTTGAAACCAAGAAAGGTATTCAGGATACGACCCCACGTGCAAAATTTGGTTGATGTGGGACGACGGGAAGGGGGTGCGTAGAAAGGGCATTTTCCGTTACTTTTTGTGTTCTGTCCTTTTTTGTATTCTTGCTCACGCCTACTGGTCACACCAGAAGACCGATCACGACCGTTTATGGCTCAAAACGCGCGTTTCCGCGTAAGGTACGCTTTTTGGGGGTCTCAATGATAAAAAAATAATGTTTGGGGGTCAAAACTTTCCAAAAACAAGATTTTTGTGGGCCTGAATAGGCTTTTTCAGCCAAATTTGCGAATTTTTTGAATCGCGAAAAGTACGCACTCGATCAACACGAAATTTGAAAGGGAACTTCAGGTGCATAAATGGACTTCATGGGTGGTCCAGCATTACAAAATTATCATTCAAGATGGCGGCCGCCGTCGTCTTGGATTTTTGCACAGACAGCAATAACTCAGCCGCTGATTGACGTAGATGAATGAAATTTTGAAAAAATGATTTTTTTAAGCACGAACATTATGCATTAGCTTAGACATTTATAGCTGGCTACTGAAAACAGATTAAATGTCTAAGCTAATATATTAGTTCATGCCTTATACTTTTTGATTTTTGCAGTTTTACATCAGCGCTTACACAACATTAAATGAATTGTTTGCAGTTTTTTTATATATAATATTAGAAATCGAGTCAAGTGTGTCAGCAGAGTGTTACGTACTTAATACTGCTTTGTAAGAGTCAACTGGTGCTGATATTAACATTTGAATGATTGATACATTGAAATGATGCTGCATTCTATTTTGCATTGAAACAGTTTCAAATACAACGACATTGGAATCCAGTCAACTCGTTCAACGGTCAGCTTGTCACAACACGACGATGAATGAGCTGATTCGGCTGAATGTCGGCGGTGAGCGGTACACGACAACGCGTGCGACTCTGACGCGCTATCCTCATTCAATGCTCGGAACGATGTTCGGCAGCACGCTGGCGACATCCATCGACGAACACGGCTGCTTCTTCATCGACCGCGATGGACCCATGTTTAGACACGTTCTCAACTTTTTGCGCTCTGGTCAACTCTCGCTGCCTGCTGACTTTAACCAGCTTGATTTGCTGGCGGTTGAGGCGGACTTTTACCAGCTCGAAGATCTTATAAAAGAAATGTCGCATCTCCGCTCGCCTGCTGCTGGCAGTTACCTTGAAGTTGGTGCTTTGTTTTGGTCCTTTTTACCCGTAAATGTTAACGCTTGTTAGGCTAATGTCAGTGTAGCCAATAGTAACGGAAATTCTGCGCATACCTACGTAATATAGAATGGCAGTGTCAGGCATGCAGCAGTGGCGTCAGTGGTTGCTGGGTGCAGAGTGACGGATGCCTGTCATGGTTGCATTATTCCTGTGTCAGCATATCTCGAAAACCTAGTTGGTACTTCTTCTGCACAGGCTGCAAGTAACGCACATCATTTATGTATTTAGATTGAAATTCTGAGCTGAGACAGTTTGAGAGACAGCACAGAAATATCAGTGTCTGATTTGCTGTTGACTTATCTAGTGTTTTTTTTGGTGCTGCATTATAGTTGTCAATTTGGTGCAATGAATTAGATTTCTGTGTTTTTTTAAACTTGTGTTTTCAGCATGTACGCAAGTAATTAAAAATATGTTGATTGTGGTTCATTTTTCTCATCTTATATTCTGGTTGTATTCTACAGGCTTTCATCAATAAATAGCCTACTTGTATTAAAGCTGGGTGGCATAATATTCTTGCAAATAGGATAGGAATTTCTTTAGACAGTAGATCGGTTACTTAGGTTTGTAATACTTATTAACCTCCACAAAGGAGTGCTTTATTAACACAGCCGTACTGACAATAGCCTCCGAATGATCCTTTTGTCAGTGCAGATCCATACTGACAATAGCATAGAAATCAGTCACTTGTCAGTACGGATTCGCACTGACAATAACATCTTGCCTTTTTACCAGTTTACTAATTTGCTCTCATCGGAAAGATAGTTGTGAAATTTTGCTTTGTAATACATGAATTATTAGTTTAACTCATGAATATCTTGCTAAATTGCTAGATTAGCATAGTCTGTGCTGCTTCAGTTTAGTACCATTGTACTCTAATGTGAAGTCTACTGGCTAACTCTAATGCCAACAGTTGCATCAAGTTTTTGTTACTGTTTTAAATTTTAAAGAGTTCATCTTAGTGCAGGCAGAAAGTTTGAATTAGGTCAGCAGCTGTTTTACCGATGAAGAATTCGGATGACACAGATTGTTGCAGATGTTGTCTTTTGTGTATACGGCGTATCAATACTGTATCTTTTAGTGTACTGTGTAGTAGACTTCAACCTTAATTTAAACCAAATAAATAAAAAATTTAGTTTTTGTCAACTATGCAGATAATAGAAGTGCGAGTTGGATCGACAGCTACAATGCCAACAAGGAACTCCCGGGACAAGACAATTCTTTCCTGTCGTCGTGACGTCGTCAATGCACTCCCTCGCGAGTTCTTTATGCCGGTGACTGAACTTGCTGTTCAGACGTCGTCAAACGGTGAGGTCGGATTGACGGACTTTGTGGAACTGGAGTTGGTAGGTAGCAACGTCCGACTGCGGCTTGGCGAGCATCTTCAGCACTCCGGCTGGACGCTGGTTCATGGTGACATGACGTCTTCATGTGGCTTCGACAACCGTACCACCACTCCAGCAATACCGAAGTCCGATCTGCTCGTTATTGAGCACAGCTTTCGCGATCGTTGGTACCTTGCTAGTGGACCAGTCGACAGCTGCCGGTAACAGCATAGTATGTGCTGCTGCTGGTGTGATCTGTTAATAAGGTTTTTTTCAGCCCATAAATCATGATGTCACTCATAATTGTCTTTCTGTGTTTGTTAGGCTTTAATGTGAACAGTGGATGAACGGTGCTGCATGCAGATTTAGCATATTGCATGTCATTGGATGATTAGCTAATTAAATAGGAAATTGCAAGTTATTTGTAATTTTTGCAGTGACTGTCATTGTTTCTGCAGGCAATTAGAGGGGTGTTTTATAGTAATTTTGAACAGTGTATGTAACCCAAATAATGTTATTATGTAGTAGACTTAGGTTTGACATATGTGGCTATGATATTTTTACAAGCATTACACACTACACAGTGTGTATGTATATGGCACTCAGTGCACTGCTTGCATTATAATGTACAATATTACATATGTTGCAATGCCATCGTAACTGGTGATGGTAATGCAAACTAAAATCTCATCGTGGTATCACTAACCAACACATTGACTTTGGGACTTTTCTGAATTTCTTGAGTCACTTGGTATTTTGTTAACTTGTTTCAATGGTATTTTTCCATTTCAGGTTAATGTGAGTAGACTATGGACGCATTGCATCAACGTCGTTCAACTTGGCTCAAATTTGAGTTTGAACCTAGTTCAGCCGTAATTTGTGTTGCACCAAAGTGGTTCAAGTGTTGATTTCCATTCAATTCTAAACTGCACTCTGACCACTGATCGAATTTTGATCTCGGTTCAAGTGATGAATGTCGGGATACTATTGCTGCAAAAAATTGTTTGATTCGAATCTTATCCTGTCCAAAAAAATTTTTCGTATCAAATTATAAGACCTTTAATGCAATTATTCTGATGATTTGGGTATGTTAGACTTCTACTATACCGGGTATTCGTTTTATGTTCTCTTTGTGCTCGATAAGTTATTAGATGAATAAATACATTTTTCGGTGGTGATGTTTCATTGCTACAGTAAACATACGAACGAACCCTAACCACAGCAACAAAAACTCATTCGTATCGATTTATAAGATGTCTAATTCAATTATACTTGTGATCTGGGTATGCTAGATTTGTGCTATATCTGTTTTCTGTGGTCTTTTTGCTGGATAAATTAATTAGTTGATAAATAAACCACATTGTAGAGTGCCGATGTGCCGTTGCTATGCCGTAGCTATGGTAAACATAAATCTTGACAACGAATGTATATTTAGAATAATAAATAAATAACTATTGGAACACAAAATGCATATTTTCGGAACTTTTGTATGCAACTGTGATTGCAGAGATTGTGTAATAACTTCAGGGAAACTTAAAATTAAGGCCAATTTGTACTGGACTGTTTCGTAAGCATCGCGTGTGACTGTGACGTCATTGTAGTTGGCTGAGCTTGGTTGACCAGTTAGCGTCGTCCACGGTATAACCACGGCCGTTCAACTGAATGGGATCAGCTGATCCGAGTTCAACTTGGTGCAACGTAATTCATTGTGAACTCGGTTCAACTTTTGATCTAGGTTCAGCTGAACCAAGATCACGAATGACGTTGGTGCAATGCACCCTAGACTGGCTGCACAGTGTTTTTGTACAGAACATAATGAAATGTCTTATCATGTACGTCTTTGCTATTAGCATAAAGCATATGTGACATTATGCTAACTGAATTAACATAGACTTTTTCACTTCACTTCCATTGATCCATACCGTAGCTGACTGGAACGAATAACTTGCCAATTATGTGCAACATTTGCCTTGTTTTAGAAGGCAATATTATTATATTACTTATGTAAGTTTGTAACGTACTTGTGTTTGATTGAAGGCTTGCATGCCTGCCATTGTTAAACTGTTTTCAGGTGTATGTCGGAATTACGCCACCATGTGTGTATATTGATGTTCATAGTATACACGCTGTTTCATAAAAAGGAACCTTTTTTGTTTTTTTTCATAATTCACTTAAATGATGACCAATTTACACAAAAATTTTACCAGTTGTGGCTGAAGAAATACTAATTCAAAATATTGCAACAAAATGTGGCAGTTGATTAAATATTCTTTGCTAGTTGTAACGTAATGCTGACATAATGTGCCGTGAGTACAAGCTTGCTTGTTTCAACTGGTGTTGTTAGTTGCTACCCTGCTTCGATTGTGAACTTCATTTGGTTCGCTAATGAAAAAATGTTTATCGTGTCAGTACTGGATGGGGACATGAAATCAGGCATCTTGTGATCCAAAAACGCAACCATTTTGCAAGCTCAGTGTGCTAGTGCACTGTCTTGCTCGAACATGTGAAAGTCCAACTATCCTCACAGACATGTAAATGCGATTGCTTTGCACGCTGTTTTGACTACAACTGCAAAACTTTAAAAATTTGTCATCAGCGAACCAGATTTTTCACTATCGGAGCAGGGGAGCAACTGACAGGACTAGTTGAGACTGGTGGTGTGGCCTAGTTGGTAGCGCATTTCAGCTAAAACGAAGTTACTCTACACCGGGCCCGGTTAGTACTGCGATGGGTGACTGCCTGCAGGCAGGTAAACCATCTTGGTGCAAAGCCTGCCAGCTACGTCGACTCAGCCTTCTACCCTCCGTGGGATGGTAAAATGAGTAGTAACTCATTTATATGAGTTACTGAAGGTGAGGACCTTGGTACAGCTGACTTGGGTTGCCTAGCCGGCCGCTGCGCCAGCCTGTGTCTGCAGGCTGCACGCGACGGCCGTGCGGCAGGCGGCTCTGGTTAGTGACGAAAGCGCATTAGAGGCGTGCGCATGCTCGCGACAATGCGCTATACAAATTGACGACCTTTACCTTTACCTTTATCAAGCTTCTACCCATGATACATTATAATGTTAGCATTACGTCACAACTAGCAAAGAATATTCAATAAACTGCCATATTTTGTTGCAATATTTTGAATTAGTATTTCTTCAGCTACAACTGGTACAAATTTTGTGTAAATTGATCATCATTTGAGTGAATTATGAGAAAAACAAAAAGGGGTCCCTTTTTATGAAACACCGTGTGTAATCATGGTTTACTAGTTTTACTTCCATGTAAGAGCTAGATTTTAAAAGTTTAATATTATGTAACATTGTTTGTATTGCAAATTTTCACTTCATTTTTAACACCATTTTTTTAATTTTTTTATTTGATTTACTTTTCTGTGAAAACGTTTCATAATGTGCAGCAAATATTTGTGCTGTCTGCTTGCAAATATAGCTACAGTAACAGAACTTTGCATCTTTTTCTCACCATAACCACCTTGTCTTTGTCTCATATTTATGCTTTGTGGTTGTTGTTAATAATCTGCAGATGTCGCAACAGTCTATAGGCCCTCATTTGTCCACTGCATGAAACATTGGAATGGAGAGCATGCATGCTTCTGCAAATTATTCTCACTTTTTGGGGACATCCGGCCCACACAGAAATTACAGCAACTAGCTTAGGTCTTTTTGCTGGATGACCCTTTTTGGGCCGACCGCTAAGCTGTAAAGTTTAAAAGTCGGCCCTTTGTCGTGGTTGTCGTCTGTCCGTCTGTCTGTCTGTCACGGATGTACTGTGGCTAAACGGTGAAAGAGGCCTAGGTTGCTATTGAGCAATAATAAGAAGTCGCATACTGGCTTTCAAATGACATATAAATTGATGACCTTGGATAACCTTAAAGGGTCATAACGCACTGTGGAATGGAATGTTTCAAGCTGTAAGTGGCCATATCTCGGAAACGGTGAGAGATACGTCCTAGGTTACTATTAATCACTAATAGGAAGTGGCATAAGGAGCTCGGTGGCCGAGTGGTTAGAGTGTTGGACTCAGGTCAACTTCACCAGAGCGAGAGGTCCTGGGTTCGATTCCTGGACGGACCCCTCAAAAATTGCCAGGCCTCAGGACAGTCACGTGGTCA
>Ga0209367_1013857_pt1 | contig 10317 bp, 7 predicted proteins | sample WorMetLIZISLAND2_FD_187412 | JGI IMG/M metagenome (GOLD analysis project Ga0209367, IMG submission 187412) | Marine gutless worms symbiont microbial communities from Max Planck institute for Marine Microbiology, Germany - Olavius geniculatus... ...
TTTTGCATCTTTGCTGCCACTATGATATCAAGAGGTTATTTTTTTTCCATGTCGCAGATCATTCTCCTATTACTTTTTTTATAGTAACTAGCAGAAGTATATTCACTAGTTATTTTAATATATAACGCTCCTCGGTTTCTCGGATTTAACTTCTTCCAAAAGCTGCCATCCGTGCTGTTCGACTATCAGCCGTTTACTCTTCGCGGATTCGCTAACCGTAAAAGATGCAATGATTATTTTTTTCGATATCGAGACCGATTTGAGAACTGTTAAGCATTTATCGGCTGGATTTAATTTAGCGAACCGTAAATCCGAGGTACGTCCCCCTCCCCTCGAAGAGCGCCACAGCGGATTCAACGTGTACTGCAGCAATGCCATATGGCCGCACAACGAAGACGGAAAGCTATCTCGAAAAAAAATCCAGCCGCAAACCTATGTAATTTTTGTCCCGCATGATTCACGCAAGATTGCGGAGGAAATTGGGGAGACTGTGGGCCAATGAAATTGGTAAAAACATGACCGGCTTGTTATTTATCTTGCGCCTTTTGTGAATACGGTTGTTCAGTATTGCAGCGCCTAAAACGTCTTCGCGATCAAGCATCCCGTGAATAGCACGGGGAATCGTGTCGCGAGCGAGTGATGATTTTACTTCGATTACTAGTTTTTGACGATCTCTTTCAAGCACGAAGTCAATTTCCTGCTTATCCTGCGTACGATGAAAGAGGATGTCGATATCCACACCTGCTGATTTATCGAGTTCACAATAAATATGGTTCTCAACTAACGCACCGCCGTCCGGTCGTTCGTTTATTCTGCGAAAGTCTCTCACAACAGCGTTTCGGATGCCGTTGTCATACCAATAGATTTTGGGAGACTTGACCAGACGTTTGGTCGGATTAGCGTAGTCGGTGGTGATCGGCCTGTAAACAAATGTATGCTCCATCACCTTTAGCTGCTTTTCGACTTGACGGGATGAGATACCCAGTTGAGCGCCAAATCGGCTTCGATTCATCATCTGACCGAGCTGAAGGCACATCAGGCGCAAGAATTCGTTAAACCGCAGAATCTCTTCATCTCGCAGCAGACTCCGTACATCCTTTTCAAGGTACAGGGCGCATATCTCATTCAATACCTCTCGTTTCTCCATGCTGTCCGACAAAAGAGCCGGCTCCGGCATCCCGCCCCACAATAGAAACTCATCCAGAAGATTATCGAGGCGCTTTTTTTCCCTTGGCGGTAATTTTTTTCCCGGATCAAGGTCAAATATGGGGATGTCAATTTTGTCCTGACACCATTCCGGAAATGAAAGGGGGAATATCCTTGTGCGTCGGACACGTCCAACTGCGGACTGCTTGAGATGGGAGTGAATCTCGATCGACGATGAACCGCTTGCAAACACTTTTATGTTTGGATGGGCATCCTTAAGCTGCTTGAAGAGCATTAGAGCATCCTTAAGGCGGTGAAACTCATCTAGCAACAATACTTGCTTACCGGTTCCGACTTCTGCAATCAGCGATTCAAGACCATCGCTAAAGACCAACGCATCCTGCGGGTTTTCCACATCAAGGTATACTGTTTTATACCCGACCTGCTCTTCGATCATCCTCATCAATACGGTTTTTCCGACCTGTCGGGGTCCAATAAGGATGCTGACAAATGGTTTTGTTAGTTCTCCCAGAAGCTTTGGCAATATCCTGCGTGAAATCATAATTTCCCGGTTTCGTCAAAATTTATTCTTATAATATCACGTAAGCGTGAAAATTCAAGCATAAAATTTCCCGTTTTGGGTTAAAAGTGGTAAGTTGAAATTTTCATCACTACTTATTTTGGATCAGGCTGTTGTGATTGGGGAACAATGTGATCAGGTGCCGACGGTCAGCCAGGGAAAAAATCAACTTTTATGTGTTTTGGGCAAGATCTGGGCGCAACGTATGGCATAGGTGCCTCTGATGCGTTGAAGCGCTCTGTTGGATCAATGGCTAAGGGAACTGTATGTGAATTTCAATTAATCGGTTTATTATACTTATAGAAAGAGCGACTTGTCGGGTCGTAGCCGTAGGCGACGCGTGGGGTCTTAGCTCGAAGAGCGAAGCCTCAAGCCTGAAGCGATACCGCCAATCCAAAATCCCAATTCTAAAATCCAAAATTTTCGCCCTACCCCTATCACTCATACGCACTATGCCCGTTTAACTCCGGTTCATACCCCAGTCGCCGTGAAATCTTCAGCGCGAATTCCCCGATAATCTCACCGAACTCGTCGAAGCGCTCCGGCTGCAGCCGGTCGGCGGGCCCGGTGATCCAAATCGAGGCGATCGGCTCCAGCTTGTGATTGAAAACCGGGCAGGCGACGCAGTGCAGATTTATAATCTCTTCCGCCAGATCGGTGGCATAGCCTTTCTCACGGGCCTCTTTCAGGTTTTTTACAAAACTGCGTTTGGTGATGATCGTGTTCTCGTTGAAGCGAGTATAGGTGATCGAGTCAATAATTTTGGCTTGATCTTCCCGATTCATATACGCCAGGATGGCTTTGGCAGGAGCAGCTGTGTGCAGCGCAAAATTATGGCCCGGATCGACCATCACTTTCAGCGGCTGGGTGCTGAGGACCTGTTCCAATATAACGCCCCGGGTACCGACCAGGGTGCCGAGCAGCACCGTTTCGTTGACATCATCTCTTAACTCCCGCATTACATCGATGGCTTTCTCCACCATGTGGGCTTCACCCACGGCGGAATAGCCGATAGCCAGAAATTTGGCGGAAAGCTGATACAGACGATCGGCTTCAATGATATACCCTTTGGAGGCCAGGGTCTTCAGAATGCGGAATACGCTGTTTTTGGGATAACCCAATTTGTCAGCAATGGATGTAATGCCGCAGCCTTTAGGCTGTTTGGCTAAAAATCCGATGATCTCAAGGGCACGATCCAAGCTTGGTATGATGTAGTTGTTTCCCATTCGAGGCGACATCCTTTTATATAGTGAATTAATTTGAGCCCACAATTATCCGGGTGCTTGATCAAACATTATACCATCAAAATAAGCCCGGATTTGTTTTTTTTCCAAGATTCCCCAATACGGATCCGCCGGAGGCGGAGAAATGAACATTAAATATATAGAAATATGTTTTATATAGATAACCATTTTTATTAATTTTCAATCTGCAAGTCTATTTGACAGGATAGATCGATTACGCTCAAAAATTCACCCACTCGCTTTAAACCTATATAAATAAAGATCTAAAAACGAATCATAAATTATTTTCTATACTATTTGGCCCAAAAGTCAATAAATATTTTTTGGCTATGCCAAAAAATATCTTGACATTTATAAAATAGCGTTCTACATAGCAAAAAAAATTGTGAGTAACTGCACCTTAACCCAAAAATTTGTGACAGGAGGTAAAAATGCAGTATCGAACTCTGGGAAAAACGGAAATCAAGGCTTCGGCGGTCGCTCTTGGCACCTGGGCCATCGGCGGCGGACCCTGGTGGGGTGATTCGGACGACAACGAGTCCATCAAAGCCATTCAGGCAGCAATCGATGCCGGGGTCACCCTGATCGACACCGCCCCTGCCTATGGATGGGGTCACAGCGAGGAAATAGTCGGCAAGGCCGTGAAAGGGCAGCGGGACAAAGTAATTTTGTCCACCAAATGCGGCCTGTGGTGGAAGGACGATCGCGGGACCTCTTTTTTTGAAATGGGCGACAAGCATGTCAGACGCTGCCTGCTGCCCGATACCATCGTCGAAGAGGTGGAAGACAGCCTGCGGCGAATGAACACCGATTATATAGATCTGTACCACACTCACTGGCAGTCGGAGGAACCGGACAAGTACCCGGTTGAGGACACCATGCAGTGCCTGATGAAACTCAAAGAAAAAGGTAAAATCCGCGCCATCGCCGCTTCCAATGTCGAGGTCGATCACATGCAGCAATACCAGGCCGCCGGCATCCTGGATGCCATCCAACCCCGGTACAGCATGCTGGACCGCGCCATAGAAGAAGACATCCTGCCCTATTGCCAGAACAACGGCGTCAGCACCCTGGCTTATTCACCTCTCGAGCAGGAATTGCTGACCGGCAAAATCGGCATGGATCAAACCTTTCCGGAAGGTGCTTTTCGCAATAATATTCCATGGTTTCTGCCGGTCAATCGACAAAAGGTTCTCAACATGCTCGAAGGCTGGAGCGATTTGCTGGACAAATACAATTGTTCCCTGTCCCAGCTGGTCATTGCCTGGACCATGGCTCAGGCCGGCATTACCTACGTGCTGTGCGGCGCCCGCAAACAAGCCCACGTCACAGACAACGTCGGAGCGGGCGACCTGGAACTCGACGCCGCCGACCAGAACCGAATCCGCCGGGATGCCGAAGCGCTGGGTGCACCCGAGGAGTAATCCGACTTGAAAGGCTAGCGTATAAAGCAAGGACATCGCAATCATGAACAACGTAGAACACTATTTATCCATACAAAACGAGCTGGGCGAAACCCCGATCTGGGTTCCGGAAGAAAAATCGCTTTACTGGGTTGATTTCATCCGGAATACCATTTTTCGGATTGACGTCGAAACCAGGAAGCACCAGTCTTTCAAGCCGGATATGCCGGTCAGAGGGCTGTGTCGCCGGGGTTCGAACGGCTGGCTGGTCATCACTGAGGCCGGCCTGGCATTCTGGGATCCAAAATCCAACCAATGTAAGCTTGTTGTCGATCCATATGAAAACGAACCGAACCTCGAGCTTAATGACGGCGTGATAGACCGTCAGGGACGACTGTTGGTTGGTTCGTTCAACTCCGCCGATCACGATGCGCCTGATGGGTCTCTTTACCGGCTCGATACCGACCGTTCCCTGCACAAAATCGATAAAAACATTGCCCTGTCTAACGGTATCGCCCTCAGCCCGGATGGCAAGACGGTCTATGCCTCCGAAATGTCCGCCGCTAGAATCAACGCCTATGACTATGATACCGCCATCGGCGCGCTCGCCAACCGCCGTGTGTTTGTTGCATTGCCGGAAGACGCCGGCAAACCGGATGGCCTCACGGTGGACAGCCAGGGCTTTGTCTGGGCCGCCCACTGGGGGGGGGGGGGGGGGGATGGCGCGTGGCCCGTTATGACCCCGCCGGCAAACTGGAAAGAGAAATCCGACTGCCGGTTGAGCTGGTAACCTGCATGGGCTTTGGCGGTGAGAACCTGGATGAGTTGTACATAACCACGGCCTGGTATGATTTAAGCGACCGGCAGCGGCAAGAGCAGCCCCTGGCCGGTGATTTATTTCGCGTTCAAACGGATATAAAGGGGATTGTCGAGCCCGTTTTTAAAGGCTGAATTGAAGTTTTCTATAAATCCGGCATTAAACCACGACTTAAAGCTACTGATCCAGTGAGAGTCAAATGACGCTTAAGAAAATACGAAGCACGAATCTCGTGCTTCGGATTTCGGATTTTAATAGTTGCACCAATTGTCTTGCCCCTTTCCAGGGGATTCCGGAGGCCTGCCGCTCAGCGGAAGGAGCGTTCACTAAAGAATTACCCGGGGTTACTGATTGACAAATATATAACGTCGTTCTAAATAACCAAGTATTTATCTAGACCGACTGCTAAAAGGAGGTGATATCGGTCTGTCTAAAATGGCTCGCGACAGCAACTTAAATACCGCAGGATGTTATTCATATCACCAGCAGAGCCTATGAAAACACAATTGAATTATAGCAGTATTACTAATTAGGAATTTAAACGGTACATCAGAATAGGAGGAAAACTATGAAGAGGCTGGCAATAGGCATACTGATCGTATCCATGTTAATTTTTGCCGCGGGCAACTCATTTGCGGAAAAATCGTTTTTCAAAGGCGATCCGAACGAAACTTACTACATGTGCGTCATGGTCTCCGGTGTGGAGTACTGGTTCCCGGTCTATGAAATGTTCAAACAGGCCGGCCAGCAGCTGGGGGTCAAAACCGTCTACACCGGCACCCCGGAATATGATGTCAACAAACAACTGGCCGTTTTCGAGCAGATCCTGGCCAAAAGGCCGGCCGGTATATTCCTGCACCCGATGAATCCGGATCCCTTTATCGAGCCCATTAACCGGGCTTATGAGATGGGTATCCCGGTGGTAACCTTCGCCGCCGACTCCCCCAACAGCAAACGCGTCTCATACATTACTTCCGACAACGTCCGTGAAGGCTATTTTGCAGCCGACAAAATCGGCGAACTGTTAGGCGGAAAGGGTGAAGTGGCCACGCTGCAAAATCCCGGTCAGGACAACCACGATCTGCGGGTCAAATCTTTTATAAAACGCATCGAGACCAAATGGCCCGGCATCAAAGTTGTCGCCGGCGCTGCATCCAACCAGGATGCCAACAAAGCTTACCAGGCCACCCTCACCATGGCCCAGGCCAACCCCAAATTGGGCGCCATGTTCATGCCCGAAGCCACTTCGGCTATGGGAGCAGCCCAGGCAGCCAAAGAGCTGGGCGGCAAAATCAAAGTGCTCTGCTGTGACGTCAATGAAAAAGTTCTGGACATGATCAAAGAAGGCGTCATCTGGGGCGCACTGAATCCCAACCAGGGCGTGCAGGGATATATGGGTATGATTTTCTTGTACCTGGCCAAGCATTCGGATATGATCGATCCGATGAATGACTACAAACGCGAAGGCTTCAACCCGATGCAGATTCCCTACGCCGACAATGGTCTGGCACTGGTCAACGCGCAAAATGCCGATGACTTTTACTGGGACAAATACCTGAAACGCTGCGGCACCAAGGGTATCAAAGAATAGACATTCAACGACACCGGAAGGGACGCCCAACACAATATTTCTTTCCGGTGTCCTTATTGCAATGATTGAATATTTTCAATTGAATATTGATTATTTAAAGTCCGCCTCTGGCGGTTCAATTTTTAAATAAACGGAGCGCAGCGACATCATTAAATATTCAATAATCAATAATCAATGAACAAGGGAGGTACCTCCTTTGACTGAAGAACTAGTACTAGAGGTCAAGGGTATCGACAAATCATTTCCCGGCACCCAGGCCTTGTCCAAGGTCGATTTTCAGTTGCGCAAAGGTGAAATTCATGCCATGGTGGGGGAAAACGGGGCCGGCAAGTCCACCCTGATGAACGTCATTGACGGCGCCTACACGCCCGACGGCGGCGAAATTTACATCAACGGCAAACTGGTTGAGGTTAAGGATCCCCTTGCTGCCCAAAAGCTGGGAATCGGATTCGTTCACCAGGAAATTGCTCTGTGTCCCGATGTCACCGTGGCCGAAAATCTTTACATGGCCGCCATCAATTCCAGTAAGGCGTTGCTGGTCAATTACAAAGAGCTCTACGCCAAGACCGCCAAGGCTCTGGAATCCCTGCACTACGTCGATCCCCACAAGAATGTCGGCGATTTGAGCATCTCCAACCAGCAGGTGGTTGAAATTGCCAAAGCACTGACGCTGGACTGCCGGATATTGATCCTGGATGAACCCACAGCCGTGTTGACCGAAAGTGAAACCGAGGCCCTGTTCCAAATCATGCAGAAGCTCAAGAATCAGGGAATCAGCATTATTTATATCAGCCATCGCATGGCGGAAGTTTTTGGCCAATGCGACCGGGTTACGGTGCTCAGAGACGGCCAGTATATCGGGACTTATGAAGTGGCCGAGACCAACTCGACTGAAGTGGTCAATTTAATGGTGGGCCGGGAAATCGGCGACCTGTATCCGCCAAAAGCCGAACAGACGGAGGCGGCGGCCGACATCCTGCTGAAAGTCAGCGGCTTCAAGAACGAGGGCCGCTTTGATGACATTAGCTTTGAGTTGTATAAGGGAGAAATTCTGGGCTTTTCCGGCCTGGTGGGAGCCGGGCGCAGCGAACTGGCCAAAGCCATTTGCGGATTATATCCCAAAAGAGCCGGCGAAGTCATCTTCAAGGGCAGCTCTTTGGAAGTCAAAAGCTACGAAGATGCAATTCGGCAGGGAATCGTATATCTGACCGAAGACCGCAAGATGGAGGGGTTATTTCTGGAGATGCCGATCAGCAGCAACATCGTGGCCATGGACCTGAAACAGGTTTCTTCCCAGGGCTTGATCGACGGCAAACTGACCCAGAACCTTTCCAGCCGGCTGGCGGACAAATTAAACATTAAATTTCATGCCCTGTCTCAGCTGGTCTCCTCGCTCAGCGGCGGAAACCAGCAAAAAGTGCTGATTGCCAAGCTGCTGTCGGTCAATCCGGCCATCATTATCATGGATGAGCCCACCCGCGGCATCGATGTCGGCGCCAAATCCGAAATCCATCGTTTGCTGCGCGAACTGGCCAGCCAGGGCATCGGCGTGATCATGATTTCATCGGAGCTGCCGGAGATCATCGGGATGTGCGACCGGGTGCTGGTAATGCATGAAGGGCGGCAGTGCGATGTTATCAGCGGCGATCAGATCACCGAGGAACGCATCATCCAGCTGGCATCCGGGATGGGGATGTGTGAAACGCTGGAGTAGTGGAATATTGGAGTGTTGGAGTAATGGAGTGATGGAGTGTTGGAGCTAAAATACAGGTTTCAGGTTTAGGGTTTCAGGTGTCCCGTCTTCGCTCCCTGAGCTACGCCGCGGCACGCAGGTTTCGGGTGTCAGCTCAGCCGTCGGTTGCAAGCGGCCGGTCAAATCGGAATAGAAACCAACGAACGTTGAACATCGAACGCTCAACATCGAACGTTCAATATGGATTGCGCTGCGCTTTGTCGTTTTATTAGATTAACAAAACGCTGAATGCTGATGCGAGTAATTTCAAAGGGTGAACTTACTTTGCTCAGCTAATTTTAAAATGACCGTTCGACAAAAAGCTCACGACAGGCAGAATACATTATTCGATGTTGGACGTTCGATGTTCGATGTTCAATGTTCAAATTTTTATAAGCTTCTGAAACTTGTAGTTACTAGTTTTCAAAAAAATAAATTGCTTACTACTCTTAAAGACTACATAAGGAAGAGAATAACGAGCTAAAGGAAAAGTACTATGGACAGTGTCGAGGCGGTGTCAACCGAAAAACAAACCAATAACAACATTGCCAACATCTTCAAGGCAATCCAGGGATTTCGCGAAGGCACCTTGATCCTGATTATTCTGGCAGTGTGCATCGTCATGAGTTTTGTCTCACCTTATTTTTTAACCTGGCCCAACCTCAAGGCCATCTTATTGTCATTTTCCACCGAAGGCATCGTAGTGGTGGGTATGACACTCATCCTGGTCGTGGGCGGATTTGACCTGTCGGTGGGTTCGGTGATGTGCCTGGCGATGGTAGTCGGCGGCAAGTTGTTTTTAATGGGCGTGAACCCCTGGCTGGCCAGCCTGATCGGCATCGGTGTCTGCAGCTTGATCGGCTTTACCATGGGCATCTTTGTCACCAAGGTCGGGTTGAACTTTTTCATTACGACCCTGGCCTTTATGGGGATTGCGCGCGGCTTGTGCTTCGTCATTACCCAGGGAACACCGCTATCGCTGTTTGCCCTGCCCAAGTCCTTTAAGTTTATCGGCCAGGGGACGATCTACAGCATCCCGTTTACCATCTTTATATTTGCCGTCATTGTGGTGATCAGCGACTATTTAATGCGCAAGTCGTCCCTGGCGCGTAAGGTCTTTTACACCGGCAGCAATGAAAAGGCCGCCATATTCTCCGGCATTAAAACCCACCGGGTCAAAATCGTCACCTGTATCTTGTGTTCCACGCTGGCCGGACTGGCCGGCATCATTTATATGTCGCGCTTCGGCGCATCCATACCGGGCTTCGGCATCGGCCTGGAGCTCAACGCCATCTCGGCGGTGGTCATCGGCGGGGCCAGCCTGACCGGCGGGGTCGGTACAGTGCTGGGGTCGATTCTGGGCATCGCCCTGCTGCAGACGATTACCGGCTCGATGGTTTTGCTGGATGTCTCGCCCTACTGGCAGGATCTGATCCGCGGCGGCATCCTGCTGGGCGCGGTGTCCCTGGATCATATCCGGCATACACGGAAACGGTCGTAGCGGAAGGTTCAGAGGTTCCGGGTTCTGGGTTCAAAGGTTTAGAAAAAAGCGAATATCGAACACTGAATATCGAATGTCGAATGTCGAATGTCGAAGTAAGGTATTCTATCGATTTATATAAATTATTAAAATGCCAGAGCGTAGCGACTCCACTTGAAGCTCCCCCTTTTCTAAAACTGACCTGTGCACACACTTGACACCGTCGGTTAATATTGCTATAAAGGGGGTATGCAAGTTTGTGGTCAACATTTTACGATGCCAATACTTGAGCGGATACAAAAGACAGTACTTATTGATCCATTG
>Ga0209367_1013858_pt1 | contig 10315 bp, 3 predicted proteins | sample WorMetLIZISLAND2_FD_187412 | JGI IMG/M metagenome (GOLD analysis project Ga0209367, IMG submission 187412) | Marine gutless worms symbiont microbial communities from Max Planck institute for Marine Microbiology, Germany - Olavius geniculatus... ...
AGGTATGCTACCTAGTGTTCTGATAGAGAAACGTTGTTATAAATTTAAACCGGTCAATTTGAAATGGACGTTTGATCACTCAGTATTTGTCAGTTTATTGATATGTGTTCTTTTTTTCTTTTTTTCTTTCATTGTTTGTATTGTAAATATATTGTAACCGCTACCATCTGTTGTGGTGAATAAAGATGTTCATTAATTTCAGAATGCTGCCTATTGGAGGAGTACTGACAGTTGATGAGCTATGCTTATGCTTTCGTATTATAATTTTCTTTTATTTTCGGAGTGGTTGAGTAATTATACAAAAAAGTTTTGCTTTGCGCGGTAAAGTAGCAGAACCGAATTAATATAAGGCAAAGTTTTGTTTATAGTTTATGTTTTAACATTCATTTTTATGTTGCTTGCCAAAAATTTTACAAAAGTCGGTTTGCTTTAGTTTACAAATTTACGGAAGTTACTACGTAACTTTTATTAAGTATCTAACAGAGTAGCATGCATGATAGAAAATTTCATCAGCACACGGTAAAACATCGTTTTAATGATGTTATAATTATGACGGCAACATGCAAGCACTGATATGGAAATATTTATAATATTTTTCAATTTTAATGACAGTAAACTATCAGTATAACTTATGCTAAAAGCTTAAAAATGTATACATTCTTGTTTGGCATTTGCTAAAAGTTATGTATGCGGCTTATTTTCCTGGACACGCTGTATATAACGTTCTTAAAATTCTTCTAGGCTATATAGAATATTTTTACATTTAGTCAACTTAGCTTATATACTGTATTTTCTCGCTGCATTTTGCAAATAATTAACTAAATTTAACACCAGTTATGTGAAACATTACAGCAAGGTGTTATTACTTGCGATACTGCTAAATTAAGATGTATAATTCGTGTTATAGTTAATCTAGAGTCACATTTTTACTATACAAAAAAAGTAAAAACATCAATTGTTTAACTTAGTACAAAACAATAAAATACAAAGCATTTCACAACAAAAAGTCGAAAATGTTTTAGAGCCACTGTCTAAACTACATGTTCCACAGAACGACTTTAGAAAAGTTACAGCACGGAAAATAAACTAAAGTTGTACCTTCGGCCTTTTTGCTGCAACTTGCAAATGTGAGTTTTGACTGTTTATTTATGTTCTCACGTATGATTAATGAAATAAAAAAATTATGCAAAGCAAGCGATGTCGATAACATGCATTATGCAGCAAACATTTTTGGAGACAAAACTTTTTTATTTTCTATAATAACATACTGCTGAAACAGCTATAGCTGTTGATCAGAATTATTAAAACTGTCTACTTCTTCGAAAATGTAATTTTGCGATATATTATTGTTTTGTATAATGTTTTAAAATGAGAGCAAAAGCTAGATATTTAAAATCCATAAGTTACTGCAAATTGTAATTTAATACTCGTACGATCGATGATTATATCTAGCTTAGTGCAATATAATTTATATAGATCGTATGTGTACAGCAAAAATTGTTACTATTTAAAAAGTTGACGTAAGCTATTTTTGCTATTGATACTTAGTCGTTGTTTTTGTGATTATATAGTGAAATTAAAATGCTTAAATTTATGTATAGCACACTGCCGTATTAGATCTGTTGGCACTTTAATGGTAATTAATTTGAGCTTTTGTGGTTTATTTAAAAAACAAAAGAAAACTTTGCGCTTTTGTTAAAGTTGCCTTGAACTTAACAAACTAGTTAAACGTTTTTGCTTTTCTCATTATGCGTACGGTAAACCTGCAGCAGTTACTTCTAAGTAGTTTGATTAAAACAAAAAAAATGCATTTTTATGTCGGTAAGTTAGCAACGCATTTTTATTCGAAATGCTGGTGGTTTAAACATTTATTTTACTGCTGTATAAGTCATAATAAATTTTTATCCACTCTATGATAGTCGGTAAAGTGAAAAATTCTGTGCAGCTAACAAAACGACAAACAATGAGTTTTTGCTGAAACACGAAATTTAACTAAAAATTGTTTATTAATTAATTAAACGTGAATTAACTCATAAAACATCGATTATTTGTAACATTATATTACCTAAAAAAAACCACTTACCCATCGCGTTAACTAAACGTATAATATAAAGTAATTTATTCTGGATTTTCTTTTGAAAACAATCTTTATTTAACACATAATGTCAGAAAAACAAGTAAGCCTGTTATAAAAACAACAAAAAATAACCACTATACTGCCAAGTAGCAACAAGCATGAAACGCAAAAAATATCATTGCTGTAAAAAATATAAGTGATTAAAAAGCGTTAGTTTCTTCGGCAGGTTCAAAAATATTTTGTCCTGTTTTTGTAATCTATGTTATAGCACTAAGCAAATTGCATTAACCAAGCTGCATTTTTAGCCTTTTATTCAGCGGCGTGGTGGGTTAAAAATGGCGGACAGAAAGTTGATATTTTCCGACAAACAAATTGATGACAGAAGTAAGAGATTATAGATGCTAAAAAATTCAATTTTGCACAGATTTTGCGGCTCCTCAAATTCAGCTCGCTGACATTGAGCGCCTTACCATGAGTATAATATTTTTATTATTACTATTATTATTATTAATTCTCCAAAAAATAAAGGATTTCTGGCCCGAAAAATTTGTATTTTAAAAAAAAAATTTCCGACGAACTAAAATTGATTTCATTGACGATAACGGTACAGAATGAAAACTAAAACGGCGTGGATGCATCTTGCATTTCTGCATGACTGAATTCTGTCGTGGTTTTGGATTTCTCACGTGCTTCAACTGGTTTTTTGTTCAGCACGGCTACAAACACTGATCAGGGTACGCCACTGCAGTGAATGGTAGTCGCGTTCCATCCATCCGGAGAAGCCAAAAGTTCGCTTCTATTTTAACGATCTGCACCGGCACTGTTTTAGTAAGCACACCGCTCACAGTGCGCACCCAACCACACTGCTAGAGCGTCCTCAACTTATTGAAGTTTTCGTTTAACCCTACAGAAGAAAGAAGCAGAAGCAGATAAAAAAAACTACTACTGCAATAACCCGGTGATCGTTTCCCTAATTGCGCATTTTACACTCACGCTATTTGTTACTGGCATTGACAGTCACATTTGACAAATGCCATGATTGATAAATTGTAGGTACTGCATGAACGAATTGGTATAGCAATTTAATTGAATTTCTATGTAATGTCAGTTACTGTCGTTAAGTAATGTCTTAATAGCAAAGTCCTCGCTGAGCCATAAGGTTTATAAAACATTACTGAGATATATAAATATAATATATATAAATATATATAAAACTGTAGCTTCCTTCTCGAAACAAGGTGGGTTATTTAACGGTCGGTTTATTCCAATTTTTTTTAAGATTGTGTGTGGCGGCGAAAGAATTTCAAAAATCGGTTAATATCTGGTCATGCTCTGTGAAAAAAAACATTTGGTGGCTCACTCTCTGTGGCTTACTAACACATTGTAGGCTTAAGTAATAATGAAATGCAAAACCGTTGTTTACTGTTTTGCTCATGAAAATTAATAAGCCGACTTCTTAGAAACCGTTATTGCGGGGCCTGGGCATTGCAATCGATGGGGTTTTTTGTATCTATAGCCTCGGTCACACTGTTTGGCATTTGGCAGTGTATTTTAGCCGCACTTAGCGAATAGCTTTTATCGTACTGATTCGACGTGAATTGATCTGTAAGTAAACAGGCGCCAATGATATCCATTGTCCTATAGCGGGCGCTTGTCCGCGTCCTGCAATGAGTGTCCAATTTGCCGGCGGTCGTTAAGTGTATATAGCGGCCGACTAATGGGGTGTTTACACGATCCAGCAAACGTCCGTGAGCATTAGCAGGTGTATTTTGAATACATCTGCTGGAGGTTTGCTGGACGTTTGCTGGGTCGTGTAAACACCCCATAAGACTTTGATGCATTAGCACCCCGGCCGTCTTCAGTAGGCTAGTAGCCGCCACTTCGCAGCATGGTCGCCGCGACAATTGCACGCCACTGCGACTAACGACGTCGTCTTTCCGTTCACGAGCCTCCAATAAAATCAACCGACGACCAACGACGGACCGACCGCCAGTTTTGCTGCGGTGTCCGTCCGTCGCCATCATGCGCCATGCCTGCTGAGATAATTGAGGTCGTAAAACTTACTTCTTCGCGCACGCATGCATTAATTTGCTCTCGTCTCATGCATCGACGCGAAATTGCATCGTTCAACCATGCATTCGCCGTATACATAGGCCTAACACACAGGCGCCGATATGGACCGCGACGTTTAAAATTTTCGAGAATTTTTAACCGACCGTTACTTACGTAATGGTCGAGCTTATGGTACGATAGACGTCTGTCTGTATGTCTGTAACAGATGTATTGTGGCTAAGCGTTATGTCGTAGGGAAAACATTCTACACAATTAATTGGTCATGTATGTTAAACTTAGGCATGCATTTTCAAATTTAGGGTTGGATGGAGGGGGTAAGAAAAATGTGCGTTTTTCAACGGAAAACTGGTCATGTCTCAGAAACGGTGAAAGATACGGCTAAGGTTACAATTAATCACTAATAGGTAGTGGCATACGCCCAGATCAGATCAAATGAAAATCATTGACCTTGGATGACCTTGACGGTCACTGACAACCAGTACAGTCGGCTATCCTAGCGACAACTGGGCTTTTTGTTTTGTACGAATTTAAAAAATCCATGTACTTTTCGAAACGCAGCGATAACCTGATGATCGTTTCTCTGATCGTCTAAGTCATTTTCTGTTGGCAACCTGAAATAAAAAGCAAACTAGTAGAAGGTGATTGTGACAATACAGCTCAAATTGCTTGATTCTTGCACACCGGTTGAAATGTAACAAGTAATTTGAACAAAGCTCACGTGACGCGCGATAGCAGCGGTCAGCGGTCCTGCCACTTTGGCAATCAATGTAGGCCTACAGCATTAAGATATTAATGCATCTTGAAAGAGTACTTCAATTTGAGGCCTCCGTACCGAAGACTCCTTGAATTTAAGTCCTCGCAACTTAGATTCTTAAAAATGTACGTTCTATGCTAAGAAAATGTTATACGCAGGTTTTCCAGGTCCATCTCCAGCCATTTCGGCGCAATTCACTCTTAAAATGTGTGTCGCAGCCGGAAATCGCAAAAAAATCATTAAAAACCGTTATTTTGGAAAATCAAGATCATTCAAGATCATCGATAATTGCGGTAAAATAACCACTTTTAGAAGGGTAGCCGTCTTTAAGCCCGTCTGCGCCGTCCTTCTTGAACCTAAGGTGTCTAGACTTCAGCTGCTAAAATCTACGTTTAGTGCTAAACATTTCATACGCAGGTTGTCTTGGTCTAACTCCAGCCATTTTGTCGCAGTTCAGTGTTGAAATGTGCGCTGCATCCAAAAATTGCGAAAAATTCACTAAAACCCCTTTTTGGGGGTTCAAAGTCTTTCAGGGTCATCGATGTTAATAAATCTAAAAAGCCCGTCACCAGTGCTTGTTATGATTAGCAACAAGTTTGTATCCATCTGCAACCGTTTTCACACAAAAAAAGCCAATAGGGTCAAAATAACGTCTCTTAGAGGGGGTATCCCTTTTTGACGCCCTCGATCGAGGGGAATCCCCTTACTCAGGGGCACGAAATTTTGTCACTAAAAACTAGAGACCTTGAGGCAGCCAAGGGAAAGATTTTGTGACTTTAGCTTGCACCGTTTTGATACAGTGCCAAGGTGTGACGGACGGACAGACAGGCAGACGGACGCATAGACGATGGCTAAGACGCGCGAAGCATTCTGCTATCGCGCGTAAAAACTAATCCAGCATGTGCGTTGATAGATATTTACTAGTCTGAAAACGGCCAGCTCATGTGTAGAAATTTTTAACGGAAGGTTCTTCTCGAGCCATAAGGCCCATAAAGCGGCGCTGATCACCGTTTCCTTAGCCCTCGACCAGACGCCAGTTTACACTGCGAGACCACATATACCGGGCTAGTGTGCCTGTTTACGTCCCAGTTTTTGCCGGTACTCATTGCGCTTATTTACGAAAGGATGGCCAGGCTGAGTTGACCTGGGTGGCTGGTTGCATATACCGAGATGGTTTACCCGCTTGCCGACCGTCAGCCATCCAAGTACGAGCTGGTTGACTTTTCAATTCAGTTCATTTTACTGCGAAATGTAAATTTATTCTGTCAGCTCTCAATTACGTCTATCTGGAGAACGTTATCATCGCTAAAGTTGATGTCAATTCGGTGCATTTTGTTCGGCTAATAGTGCACAGTAATTCAAGCACTCACGCACTCGCATTTGCAAACGTGCAATTTGTTTGGCGATATACTGGAATGTCTTGTATTTTCCATTCCATACTGTACCTTATTCATCCAACCACTGATACGCATGTACATACTACTGTTGCCAGCTAACACCGTGATTATAGGGTTGGAACTGAAAGTATCCTGTAATCTACTTAATGTTTTAAACTTCTCGAATGCAGAATATAACTTTCTGGTGTCTCAGGATTTAGACGTGATACACCAGCGTTACACAACCGTAACAGGGCGCTAACAGTGCTGTGATTTCTCGAAACATGATGATAATTATTGTTACTATGCGCTGCTGTTAAGCAACTTTAGAAGGGCGTACAGAGCGACGTAACTGAACTGAACTGAACTGACACGGTTTAGTTTTTGACGAACTGACCAATGAGCAAGCAAGACGAGCCTATTGGTCATTGGTTGACGCAGCGCTAGCCTAGACTTATTCTGCGTTTTATTTGTGTATGTGTGCCCACAAACAGTCTGATTTAACTGACCTATAGCGTAGATCAATGATTAATACGAACGACAAGATAAAACAATTAATAAGAAGAAGAAAGCCCACCAAGTACAAATGCCGCTTAACATCATGGTTAAAAAATGCGCATGTGTGTAATGATCACAGATAGATAGGCCTAGATCAGATAGATAGATCTGTTATGCGCACACAGCAAACACAGTGTGTGTACAACTGATTTGCTGTAGCGACATATCCGGCAATAATAGCTGGTCCGGTTCTGAGTGATCGATGAGACAAATGGATCGATTGATACATTGATTGATATGAAATTCAATTTCGCCGATGCATGCGCAAAAGGAGCGGCGTTATTTCATCAGATAAGAACAACAGTGCAGAGACACAAACACGCAGATCCCTGGGGAACACATGCCTACTATACAGAAACAGTGAGATGTAAATAAAAGTGTCGAGAATGAGACTGCCTAATACAAAGTGGGTGTGAACGAAGGAAAAGATTGAAAGCAAATCGAGGGAGGGCTGACTGTGACTAACCGACTGCCACCGATGGTCAGTCCGTCGGTCACTTCATGCTATGACCGATAGATCGATCGACTTGGAACGCAAGAGACGTCGTTTCATTACAGTGCGGCCAGTTCGTCGCCAACCGGAGTCTGCATCGATTTCCATTAGCGCACAAGACTCGGCCTTGCGTCAGATTACGTGACGATTCGTGCAATGCAGTCTCTTTGATGGCTGTATTAAGACGATTTGTGCACTGGGCGAGTGGAAAAATGTCGCCACGAGTGCTGTTTTTGTTTACGGCTAATTCTTGCCTTTGTGTTCAATTCGTATGATCGCTAGAAATGCAAATTAAACTATATAGCTTGCGCAGACAGCGTCAGAACTCACTGGCGAGTGCGACGTATATTATTCAGGTGTGATGTAGTAGGCCTATGGGCTTACGCATGAATTATTTTGATCGCATTAATTGACTTTCTGTTGCATGTGTGCCACGCATGTCTGTGTGTTTATTATGAATTGTTATTTTTATTTTTTTTTATATTTTTGTACTACCATCATTTGGTGAATAAAAGTTGTATATAGCCCGTGTGTTGACCAAATGTTTTGTGTCATATTTGTCACTATATATTAAACAGCTCATTTGTGTTGCTTTAGTAGGCCTATTATTACTCTGTTGTACGTTTTTTACTGTTTTTAAAAAAGGTTTCTACCAGAAGGTAAATAAGAAAAGCTATTCATAATGACAAGAACCAAGTTCAGGCCTACAACATATTTTCTGTTTTTGCCTATATTTCGCACAAAGGGGCACTGATCGAAAAATAAGCTAGTGATCAAATCGTTCTCATACAGCATCAAAAAAGATGCACGGATCGACTGAATACCTTGCACCAAACGAAACGAGACGGGAGGCTTCCAGGCCACATCACCGTTGCCATGAGGTGCTTGGACCGCAGCTTGTCGGTCGAGTCGCGAACAAATGAAACGTTCTTCTTGTCGCACGCCGGCGACCGATAAACCAGTGGCGTAGCCAGAAATGTCAATTTAAGGTAGGGATTGTCTTTTTTTTCTTTTCCTTTCTTTACTGTTTACAATAGGACCCCTAAAATTCAGGATACAGGGTTTGGTGGAGAGCGGTGAGCTTCCCCAGCAGGGTCTGAGGCGGAGTTGCAGCCAAAATCGAATTCGGTGCATTGTAGCTTTTAAATATGAGATCTGGTGGCTACAATTTTAATTTTGTCAATAGGAAAGCTTTGTCTCTGTTCCTCTTTATTTTTCTTTTCCTTTATCGTTTTTTTTCTATTTGTTTCTTTCTCTTTTTATTTGAGCCTTTTTTCTCTTTTCTTTCCTTTTTTTTTCCCCTTTCTTTTTTTAGAAGTAGGACCCCGAAAAACCAGCTAGGGAGTCTGCTTCCCAACGGGGTCTGGGGCCGAGCCTTAGCCGCAATCGAATTTGGTGGATTATAGCTTTAAAATACGAGATTTGGTGGCAACAATCTCCGTTCTGTCACCTCGGCTACGCCACTGCGCCTCGCAAACAAATGAAACGTTCTCCCTGAAGCCCGCCCGCGACGGACGGACAGCTCAGTCCAAATTACGTCGCTTCACGGGGACTCAGTTGTCCCCAGTGGTCGCAGGACCAGGGCGGGGGTGACGGACCAGCGGACCAGTGCGTCGCTATACCAGGGGAGAACCTGTCCCTGTCCCATTCACCCATCGGTCGTCCCCCCGGCGGGTGCCCCTGCAGCCTCCGCGACCCACAGCGCACCGCGCGCGTGATCAGCCCGCCGCCGCAGCGCGTGCCTCGGCCTCGGCGGACGTCGTATAAGTTTGATCGATCGCTGGACGTTCGATTAATTTGATTGATCGAACGATCTGGATGACTGATCGTCGGCGGGCGGTGGGGGGAAGTGTAAGTTCTGACGACGTGACGGAGATAGAGGAACGGAGAGAGAGAGAGCCAACTGAGAGATGACGCATGTCCCCACAGAGAGAACGAGGAACAAGAAAAGAGAGTGAAGGAAAATACATAGGAAAGGGGAGGACATGGAAAGCAAGGCGACTAAGCCGGTTGTCACGTTGACAAAGCAGCCGCTCTGCGATGTCTTTTCTTTATTTGCCGTGCCCTGCCGCAGAATTTTTCTCTCGCAAAGATCAACCATCCGTCACGTTACGTCACGTCGCAACATTCCGACGCCGACGACGAAAACTCGAACGACGCCCTTCCTGTAATGTCTTGCTGCAGACTCGCTCTGTTTCTGCCGTCTTGTCAGAAACGTACAGCGTGAGCACTAACTGCGTTAACTTATTTGCAACATCGATTTCGTTTATTTAATATAACGAAATAACCGACATACGTTTTTTTGGATTTCATATAGAAGTCCGCCATTTTGTCAGATTTCTGACTATTAAAAATATTTAGTTTTGTCTTAAAGTGCGTACAGAGCAATGTAACTGAACTGACCTAAACTGAATGGTTTAGTTATTGACAAACTGACTAATGGGCAAGCAGTAATGCATTACAGTAGGCACCGTCTAACGACGTCGTTGGCCCACGTGACTACGCTCACGTACGCATCAATCAATGACCAATGAGCTCGCCTTACTTGTGCTTGCCTGTTACCCAGTTTGTCAAAATGTTGCAGAAACTAGGCCAAAACCGTATCAGTTCAGCTAAGTTTAGTTACGTTTTTGGTGACCCCGTTGCACCAATTTAGATCAAAAACTAACATGATCGGTAGACTACTACACTGCATGCAAAATAATAAGTCTGTTCTTTTAATTAGCGACTTTAATGTAACTACCAAACTCCGATCATTTAAAGTGCTGGTTGGGTTATTTTTCGTGGCTTAATAACTCAAGACGCCGGGTATATTATGTGCTGATCAACATGCCTATTATTGTGGCGCAGTTTCCACGGGGAACATAGAAATTCTGGCTTGAAAACCGGCGGGGCGCTAGTCCTTCACCAGTCCTCACCCAGGCATAAAGGTAGCGGTCAACGGCTTCTTCTTCGAAGAAGGCGGATGAACTGCGCCTCGTTGG
>Ga0209367_1013859_pt1 | contig 10315 bp, 4 predicted proteins | sample WorMetLIZISLAND2_FD_187412 | JGI IMG/M metagenome (GOLD analysis project Ga0209367, IMG submission 187412) | Marine gutless worms symbiont microbial communities from Max Planck institute for Marine Microbiology, Germany - Olavius geniculatus... ...
CTCGTGACCCCAAAATCTTTGAAGCCCCGTATCTCCGTATCCGTGCAAGATAGACGCATGGTCATCATTGACCACCAATAGGAAAGTGCTCTCGTCGAGTCCGATGGTTACGTTCCGATGACGTCACGTGACCCATAAAGATCAAAATCCTGACCCCAAAATATTTAAGGTTCATTGTCTTCATGGCCGTGGAAAGCAGAAAGGTTTATAATTGACTATCAACATAAAAACTTTGTCATTGTAATAAAACAGCAAATATAAATGTACAAAACATCAGTTTATACACTTGTTAACGGCGACATGCAATGAGTGACACATCGAAAACAGCAAAAATCATAAAAAGGTGATCACATCATCACATCGTCTAACTGTCAATGTGCTGTTGAATAATATCACCTTTTTATGATTTTTGCTGCTTTCGATGTGTCACTCATTGCATGTCGCCGTTAACAAGTGTATAAACTGATGTTTTGTACATTTATTTGAAAAAACGTTCATTAACAATTCCATCATCAACGTCGAGGAACACTTTTAAAACCTTAGAAACGAATTAGTAGGCCATAGTAGTGGTAGTTTACTTAGTTAAGCTTAGTCTAGTGATACTGACCACACGTACGGTTGAATTGAAATCGAATAAATTCTTCTCTCTCTAGCTTCAGCTAAACCACACCTACAGCAGTAAGCATTAGGCAAGAGGTTGAACAAACTGGGGCTAACGTTTTTCATTCAACGTTTTAAACGTTTTTATTCCTTCCACGTTTGTTACGTTTTTTTAACCTTTTTAAATTTTTTTCTTTGTACGTTTTAAATCTATGGTACATACGAGTGCATTGGCGATGACGCCGCAGAGCGGTGCAATGTTATCGAAGAACAGAGACTTGACTTTACTGACGCAGTCCGTCCACGAGGTCAACAGGTGCACCTCCAGCCTACACGTGTTAATACGCAGCATTAACAATCAATCAATCACTTTTTATTGCAGGCACAAGGCCCATAGTAAAACATGAACACTGAACTACAAAAAGAAAAACTACACAACTACAAAAAGAGAGAGAAAAAAACTACATATCTACAACATGGAGCACAGCTATAACTGAGACACACTGCTTGGGCCTAATTACACAAACATAAAAATCATCATCAGCTTATCTTATCATTCAACGCGGCCAGCGTCTTGAACGTCGCTGCTGGCTTGTTCGCGTAAAGACGCGTTTAGAGCGACGTAACTGAACTGAACTAAACTGACACCGTTAACTTTTTCACGAACTGACCAATGGGCGATCAGGACGAGCCCATTGGTCACTGGTTAACGCGTACGTGCGCATAGTCACGTAAATACCGACGCCGTTAGACGGTGTATACTGTAATGCATTATTGTTTGCCATTGGTCAGTTCGCTCAAAACTAAACCATGTCAGTTCAGTTCAGTTCAGTTACGTTGCTCCGTACGCTCCTTAACGGTACGGTGTCGGACTTACGATCGCGAGGTCGTAGGTTCGACTCCCGGGTGGGTCGCTATCAAATGGTTACTAACTACTTAGATAGGTGACTGTCTGCAAACCGGTAAACCAACCAGCCGTCTAGGTCAACTCAGCCTTCCATCCCTCGGAGATACGTAGATCGAGTACCGGCCTGTCTTAAGCGGGGCGCCTTCACCTGTGTCCGGTGGCAAGTAATACCATGTGATCCCCTTTGGCAGGTGACGCTCTCTAGCTCTCAGATGCGTTTTCATGCCTAAAAAGCTACACAACCATTAGCCTTTAACTGTTTTTGCAATTTAACAAACAACTATTAGAGAACTATTTCTACGATATTCGCACATCCGCACATACGGCCCACCCTCACTGCATGGCGATTGTCGAATCCAGTACATACCGCACGACATAACGTCATGATATTTGTATGCGGCCATCCTAATAGGTCGCATTACGCGTCTTGTCCGTCCGTCTGTCCCGTGCGGGTCACTGAGTCAAAACAAGCAGGAGTAGAAAGCCAAAAAAACTGGTTTGAACGTTCCAAAGGCCAGAATAACCATGCAGCAGAGCAGTTTTCATTTCGTTGGAGGGACGGCGAAAAACCGCCAGAATATGGCGCATATATCTTGCGTAATCGCGCTTGTAAAGGTGTCTGTCTAATTTACTATCAAATTCACCGCTAGTGGCACAGACAAGAGAGCCCAAGGGGCCCAGGCCCCCAATCTCAAAATTGTTCGTTAAAAATAGATAGGCCTATTAGAAACTCAGAAAAAATAATTAAAATTGTTGCCACAGGATCTCATATTTAACGATATATTTATCAAATTTGATTTCGTCTGCGGCTCTGTCCCAAACGCTGCTGGTGAACCCACAGCGCTCCCCCAGACTCCCTAGCTGGAATCGTGAAGTTGGCGATTTAAAGGTCCGTGGACACCAAAATTAACATATACATTTTATCCATTTTCCTGAAAGTGCAGAATTTTCGGATAACTTTGACAGTAATATCGGCGCCCAGCGTTTTGTCAACACGGAAAAATTTATCTTTAAAGTCGACGATCTAGGCTACGAAAACGACGTAGAAAAGGCGCCGCCATGATGGCCCACGGTGACGTCATGAGTTTAGCCTATAGACGTCATGAATATTAATGGCCTAGCCTAGAATGATGACATCGTCGGCTAGGCCATTAATATTCATGATCTATATGGCCTAGGGTCATGACGTCACCACGGGCACCGATAGATTAGAATATTTCGCATAACATAACGTAATGCCGCATTTCGTTTGAAATCACACATTAACTTCATATATTTATGAAGCTCAAATCGGCATATATTTGCTGTTGATCACCAGAAGCAATATATTTGCAGCAAATTATATACGCGAGGTTAAATGTCTAATTTAAATCTACAGAAATTGCACGAGTGAGTTTAACCGTGGCCATGGACCTTTAACGCAGAACGGACGGCCGCATAAAATGACAGCAGTGGGCGCCGACATGTGTTCTTGTAACAGTGAACGACGACGAGTTGAACTGTAGGTAGGCTTACCTTTCAACGGCGTTGTTAGCGTTGAAATCTGGAGTCGGTAGAAGACAGCACAGCGCCGGAACGTAACCCTCCTCACCTCGCGCGTTCCTTACCTGAACACACAAACAGAGCCTCCGCCTTGCTATTACACTCACACAGATGCTTCTATGCGCACAAATCTAGAATCAAAACTGTTCTTCTCATTCTTTTCCCCTCTCTTCACCTTTTTTCTTTCCCCCTTTTCCCACTCCTCTTTTCTATCCGTTATCTCCGTTTTTCTTCACTGTTATTCCTTTCCCCTCCTATTTCTCTCCCCCATACCGCTTCCTTGTCTCCTTTTCGTCGCCTCCTTCTTTCCCTCTTTCCTGGCCTCTCCCTTCTCGGCGTTCGTACACCACTATCCACGTAGCGGTCTGGGGGAGTGTTGTAAGCAGCTCCCCAGCGGGTCTGGGTAAAGCCTGGCCGCTATACGGTTTGGGGTGCGTTTTGAGCAAAACAACGCTTCTGGTGATCAACAGCAATTTATATTAAATTTTTCTGTGAAAACTTGTCCAATTGCAACGTGAGATGGGCGTGGATTTACACTTTCAACAACCCTCCCCCATTTTTACTGGGCGCCCACCAGGTATAGGAATACCCGGCCTTACACAGAAGACCTAACGTCATTATATTACAACATAATAGTATTCTTCACGTCTGCTTTTTGTTTAACAAGTTATAGTCCGCACATGTCGATATTTTATAGTTTTCTGTATCCGAACAAAAGCCCAAATTCGATTACGATGACTTTCATTAAAACTTCCCCGCAGGAAAGTTTCAGTGAAAGTCGCGGACGCAAACCATCAAACGCGGATGTCACAGCGAAGTATCAGACTTTCAAACTGTCGAGACGGTTGCGACAAAATCTGTGACAAGTAAGCGAAAAACCCGTTTGTGACGGTCTAATAGAATTTAGTCGGTGACAAGAAACGGAGAAAGTCGGCGACAAAATCCGCAGACTCGACAAAAGTTGGCCTAATGGAATTTGGGCTTAGCACAGCAGACAGTAACAACACGAGATAAAAGGTATTGGCCACGATGAGCTTGCAATAGTTTCTGTTGTCTAAAGTTTTAACTAATAGTTTTGCGACGTGGACGAATTCTTGACAACTAGTGCATTCTCAAAGAAATTAATTCGCGATATGCTCACTGTATGCCTACAGCAATATTGGCGGCCAAACAGCAGCTTTACCTTGAGACGGTTTGGACACGTGGCGTCGGTGATGACAAGCTCGTCCCCTTCATACATATTCATCTGTAATAAGCATATGCCCATTTTCATGCATAATAAGTATGTCATTCGTCAACTCAAGCGGTTTGTTTTACTGTTGACAACGTCATATTACACTACATGTTAAGCTATTAGAAAATTACGAAAACTATAAACAGATATAATTCCAGTTACATAGAAAAAAGCACCAAGCAATCGAATAATCGTAGTCTATATAGAGACGGCCGCAAAATAATCCTTTATTAATGCACATTTGCACACACAGACAGGCCCAGACGCACATTTAAGCTTGCGTCAACTACAATTTTTTTCTTGAACATTTTGCTGAGCCTGAAAACGGCATGACTTTTGTTATGTAGCCTACGCTTGAAAAACTATGGTGCCCTAAACTGTGTTCATGTGCCATTTTTTAAAACCACCCTGTATATTTTGCTGTGCCATCCTTCAGTCCAGCATATATGCAGCCACATTTTAAAATTAACTTGATTTGATTTGACGCGAGTTGAACTTGATGACTCATTAAAATCATAATTACAACACATACGTCGGTGGTTTCAAGCGAACAGAGAGCTTTAAGATTGAGTGACTGGTTGAGTAGCTTGTTCATGTCACACTGCAGTGGAGGGATGGTGGCGCGCTGTTCAGCTAATGACGCTATGCGACACTTCCACTGGTAGAACTTCTTCGACAGACACTGCAACCACATATTCGACATTAATGGATGGAGCTATCAAGCAGTTACTACATGGATGGGTGAATAACTGTCTGTGGACAGGTAAACCATCTCGGTATATAACCAGCAGCAAGCTGAACTCAGCCTTGCATCCCTCCGGGACAGGTAAATCGAGTACCGGAATGTCTGGCTACTGGAGTTATGGCAGCCTAAACCCATCTCAGAGCAGAGCATACAGAGCGTCGCCTGCCATATAGAATCACACAATGTTACCTGCCCCCGACACGGGCAAGGCGTCTTCACCTGTGTCGGAAACATGTAGTAGCACCATGTGATCCCATATGGCAGGTGACGTTTCTCGTGAAGAGCGATATTAGTTAACCATAGCCTATTTAACCATCGACCGACTGAGAATTTGGTACGAACACTCGTGTGGCTCCAAGCAGTATTGTATCAGATATTAGACAGAGACAGTAAGAGGAAGAGGAAGAGGATACTTGAGGTTGCAACCCCTCCCCCACCGTTTTCTTGTTAAATCTGCATCGTAACTTACCGACCAGCCGACATGTGTACAAAGATTAGCTTGCCGCTAGATTCAAAACGGCCGCTCTAAAAGTTCCCGGTACATGTAACCTCTATAGCTAATCCTATCTTCCAAACTGTGCCCACCCAAATGTGGCGGTCTGTCAGTTTAAATAAATTTCAGCCCGCTTAGTGGCATTACATTAGTGGCATCGTTATGCTTGCCTATTCGCCAACTCAACCTTCTACCCTCTGAGCAGTAGCTTACAAACTACGGGGTGAAGGCCTAGTGTGGCTGATTGGGGCGGTGGTATTTCTGCTTGCTGCAAACCGCGTGTCTAATTGTTCGCTGACGTGGGCAATGGATGGCCGCATAGTGCGCCGCGGTATCATTAGCTCATGCCAATCAGCTGTCACTTCCAAGATTGTAAAGCGCTTTTAGTCTTGAGTCCGTCTCATATAAGAAGCCCTATATAGGCCTAGCAAGTACGTACCGGACTTCACTCTTACCTTTACAGCTTGGCCACACCCCAGGCGTGGCTAGTCTTTCTAGGCACAGTAGCGGTTTTATTTGTGGACCTCGCAGTTTTTATTCCGGCCACTTTAAAAAATTTCCACGTAATGCAAAGACGCGTATAGAGCGACATAACTGAACTGAACTGACATGGTTTAGTTTTTTTACGAACTGACCAACGGGCAAGCAGTCATGCATTACAGTAAGCACCGTCTAACGGCGAAGGTGGCCTACGTGACTACGCTCATGTGCGTAGCTCGCCTTGCTTGACCATTGGTCAGTTTGTCAACAATTAAACAGTGTCAGTTGCAGTTCAGTTCAGTTCAGTTGCGTCGCTCTGTACGACTGGTGTATTTCTGGGCAGTGTTCTGACTTGCATGGTGGCGAACAGGGCGGCAGTGTTGACCGGTCTCTTCGTGAACTGCTCGCTGAGATCTTTCTGCATTCGGTAGGTGGCGTGTGTCATCTCATACTCGCACTGAAGCGCCTCCGCGAAAAACTGCACAACACATTCTAACGTAAACGACGCTCAGCTAGCACTGGTAGCCTACGTGTTTTCGCAACTTTCTAGGGATGTTGGTTATATGCAAATATGCGATTTGCCAAAACCCACATATCGCATATTTTTCCGCATATAATGACATTTTCAGAATCGCATATGCGAAAATTATGCCGCATATGCAAAAATTCGCATATATTCGCATATATGCCGCATATTTCCGCATATGCGATCGCATTTTTCAGCATTTTCCTTGTCCAACGTTGTTTTAAGACTGCTAAATATCTTGGCGGCAAACGATTACCGGTTGGTTGCAATTAGACGTTGAACAAATTGAAGTAAAAAATGTCAAAACTGTGCAGAAAAGGCCTATTAATGACCATAATTTTGATTCTTTGTCACTCGAATTTGCATATGCCGGAAATATGCGGAAAAATATGCCGCATATATGCGGCATATGCAGCATAATGCCGCATATATGCGCCGCCTATTTTGCCAAATTCCGCACATTTTTCCGCATATTTTGCCTCCAAACTTTTCGCATATTTTAAGAAAATTCTCCGCTATAAACCAACATCCCTAACTTTCGGCTGCAGGCGTGCGTCATTGAACAAACGACGGTGTAGTCTAGGCAATCTAAGCGTGGTTTAATTACGATGTATGTAAAAAAAAAACTTACCAGTTTACAACTGTGTGTAAGGACGATGTGATGATATCAGTCCTCTAAAACAGCAAAAGTCATTTGGGTAACCTTAGATGGGGCTATGCATATGGCGTCCTTACAAGCTGACTTTAGTTATCAAATTCATCACCATTGGCCCCTTCACTGCCGGACGTCATGTCGCCTCTATGCTGGTTTCTCATCACAGACTAATGGATCGTGTCATTCGCTATGGCGCACACCAGCCCAGTGAGTTAATGCAAAAAATCTCGCAGATATCTCTTACACGAGCCGAGTTATAGCCAATTTTGTCCCGAATTTCATTGTCATGGCAACGGGGGTCGATCAGGAGAAAACGCAATTGGCAGCATTCAATGGCCCATCCCCGTAAACCCCCCTATAGGTGCAAAAATCTCGCAAAATTCTCTTACGCAAGCCGACTTATAGTGAATTTTGTCCCAAATTTCGTTGCCATGGCAACAAGGGTCGGTCGGGGAAAAATGCAATTGGCAGCATTCGATGGCCCATCCCCGAAAACCCCCCTATAGGTGCAAAAATCTCGCAAAATTCTCTTACGCAAGCCGTGTTGTTACCTGGCAAACTTCATTCGTGGCGCCAATGTCAGACAGGGCGTCCCAACAGTGCTTTTTCACATCCTGTATTCGCGCAGTAAAAAACACAAAAGTAAAGGTGGTGTATAACTCTTAATAAGAAACCCATCACAGAGGTAAAGAGCGTCCACCTGCCATGCGAAATCACACAGCGTTAGCTGCCACCCGGCACAGGTAAACGCGCCCCGCCTTAACCCCAGCCAGATAGGCCGGTACTGGATTTACCTACCCCGGAGGGATGGAAGGCTGAGTTGACCTTGGTGTTGTATATGCCTAGATGGTTTACCTGCCCGCCGACAGTCACCCATCCGAGTAATAACCACTGTATAGCGACCCGACCGGCAGTCGAACCAACGGCCTTGCGCTACCGCTACATCACCGAGCCACCTTATAACGTATTGTGTCACATCGCAAATTGAATTCATCAAGAAATACACGCATAGGCGCAGTGCGTCAGTACATCAGAAACTTGAAATTCGGTCAAAACAGGTCAGAATCAATGCTAACGTAGCAAGTATTTATTCATTCAATGACATTCATTCAATCAATGGTCCGATATTATTGTCTGTCAGTCGTCGTGGCTCTGACGTAAAGCGCAAACAGATTGCACAAGGCTGCAGGGGTGCACTATATGCATGTAGGCCATGTACCGTGGGATTCGGCTCAACTCGGCCGCCTGGGTAAGTGCATGGGTTGATGTACGATTGACAAGACTTGAACGGTGTAGCAACGCTATCATCTCTCCTGACGTGTTAGCATGCGATTTTACTCTGGCAACGTTCAGCATGTTTGGCCAAAAAAGAGGACCCACCGGCCAGAAAATGTAATCGCCAGCACTGCGACATTCCAGTATAAAACTCTGGAATTCAGAAAGCCATATATAGTAACAGGTAATAGCAGCTAAATTTATACTGAGTTTCTGTACATTAATGCAAGAAAATGTCAGGTCCCCATACTTTACTTATCAAATAAGGCCCAATGAAGTTCAAATCGGGCCAGTGGCGTAGCCAGAAATTTCAATTGGGTGAGGCCTCCTCTCTCTTCCCTTCACCTTCCCTTTCCCCTTTCCCCTTTTTTCTTCCCTCCCTTTTCCTTTCTTTTTTGCCCCTCCCCTCCCTTCCCTTAGAAAGTAGAACTCCCTAAAATCCAGGTAGAGGGTCTGGGGAGCGCAGTGATCGAGCTCCCCAGCGGGGTCTGGGGCAGAGCCCTAGCCAAAATCGAATTTGATGCATTTCAGCTTTAAAAATTAAATTTGGTGGCAACAATTTTAATTATTTTTTGGAGAATAAACTGACGAAATTGGCAAATATAGTGGAATTTTTAAACGTATGATTATGTTTTGTCTAGAGGATTGGCGGGCCTGGGCCTCCTGGAACTCCCCTTGGCTACGCCACTAAATCGGGCCCTGGATTAAATTAGCATAGATATGGGGCCAATAAAAGCCCCAAGTTAACCGCGATTTTCAAATTAAACTTGCGAACGATGAAAAATAATTTGCTTCTTAGCCGCAACTCGTACAAGTGTAGACATAAGCGTGACGGACGAAGACATAAGTGGCGTCGACCAGTAATTACTAATTAGCCGATCTAGTTAATGTAGGCCTGCTTGTTCCAACTTCCAATGTTCTCATTTTAGTTCCTTTAAAAATAGTTTTAGGAACTAAGCTGTCAACTTGTCCGCAACAGTTATATGACAAAGACCATGCGGTAGGTGATAATGCACGTTCTTACCTCGCTAGGAACGATGCTGTTCATGTTGGCACAACCGTTCGCTGAAAACAAAACAGTTTTAATTACCATGATACAATATCGGTGATGTAATTACAGTCTATCTGCAGTCTATCTGCAGTCACCTGTATAGTCCTTGTACTGTATTAGCGATAGCCAAGCATTAAAGGTTGCATGCGATAGAGAGAGGACAAAAGTTCAATTTCCATCAGTGGAAACTGGTGCAATAATTACGGAAAATTTCGGCGATAACAGAACGGCCGCATATCAACATGCCTGTCGTCACTCAAAACGGTAAAATTTTGTAAAAAAAATGTCCACAAGTAGCCTACAAACAGCACTATTGCAGTAGAACAGCACTGTTGACGCAGAAAAGCGATGAGCGTAGCCTATACGGAGAAAATAATGGTCAGAAGACTACAGGGTGCGACAAAAAAGTAGCCCCCTAAAGTTTTTTGCCGTTTTCTCAGCAACCGCTTGGAATTTTAGCATGGAATTTTACAGGTTCATTTACAGAAACGTTCTACATCTAACTGCTAAGTGAAATGTGATTCTGTTGAAAACGACAAAATTATAGACTTCTGAACATGACCGCCTACCGATTTTTCAGCATTAAAAAATGTTTAAGCTAAAAATGCTATTTAATTTTCAAAAACCGGTTACCACGTTACTGCCGAATGACGTCACAGTGACGCTTTGACAAACAGTAATTTATTTTGTTTATAAATTATCACTAAATTGTCGCTCTTTTCAAGCAATCGCCGGCTGCCCACCGGATTCATCTTCCAGCAGGACAGCGCACTAGCACACACAGCGCGCAGCGCAGGAAACTGACTG
>Ga0209367_1013860_pt1 | contig 10315 bp, 6 predicted proteins | sample WorMetLIZISLAND2_FD_187412 | JGI IMG/M metagenome (GOLD analysis project Ga0209367, IMG submission 187412) | Marine gutless worms symbiont microbial communities from Max Planck institute for Marine Microbiology, Germany - Olavius geniculatus... ...
CACAGCTGACGAGTACGAGCCCATACGTACAGATTGTGTCCTGCCATCTAGGTAAGATCTGATCCAAGAAAACGCAACACCTGATACACCAAAACTGCAAGAAAGTCGTTTTAGTAGGGTAGCATGTTCGACCATGTCAAAGGCCGCACTAAGATCCAAAGTGACAATGGCTGTACGCTTTGTATTTTTCAAGATGCATAGTGTCACAAAAACGCCATTTGCTACACACCAGATGCGTTTCTCAAGCTCAAAGTGACCAAAATTCGTATTCTGCAGGGAAACTTACGACACTCATTAGTTCTCCTCGTCGGCTGAAGCCCCCCTCATTTCTTTGTTACCCACAGCACCTTCGATGTCTCAATCGACAGTACTGCCACAATGTGTTTCTGCACATTAAGCACTATGCCGTCTGTAACGGTTCTGCCGCAATTTGCGATGCAAATTTTGACTGGACGTTAAGACTCTGCCAATCCTTTCGTTCTCTTGACGAATGAAGCTCCTGTTTAACATAGGCCTCCGGTGCTGCTACTCCGCGCCAGGCGAGAGTCTGCCAAATGACATTCATTTCGTGTAATAGGGTGTTTACACGATCGAGCAAACATCGAGCTGGCTCAAGCAGGCCTATTGGAACTCCGCCCCGTGGCTCAAATGTAGGCCTAGGCTTAGGCTCTTAGCCCACGGCTAATCACATGTTATATAGACCTTCCAATTACAACCCGCCCGCCCTCCTAATTAGCATGCTAATTACCATAGAACGTCGAGCTAGCTGCTCGATGTTTGCTCGATCGTGCAAAAACTGCATAACGGTTTTAGCAGGGTTCACGAGCGTGACAGACAAACCGACGAACTGACCACGCTGCGGTAAAATTTGTCGCAATAGCCGCTATTGTTGCCCATTAATAATACACAATCATATTTTTGTATTTTGCTTTTAAGATGTCAACACTGCACGACGTGCACATAACCTATATTTAGGCGTTGCGTGTAGTGTGTTTAAATAAAAAGCGGCATCTAGTTAGGCCTTTCATTGCAGTACCATCAAATAAAAAGTTATTAGCGTGGTAATGGGAATGCACATAATGAAAACTTGTCCGAGCCAAACACGTATTAATCCGCCACTGTTTTGCGCACTTTAGTTTGTGATGACGTAATGTTGAGCAAAAAATACTTCAACGTTTTCTGCCAAAAGATAACCGATAAACGTGGATTGTTGTGTTCGTCATTGTTTTTCTTACTTTTTATCTGTCAAAGTTATGATTACAAAACCAGACTGCTTTTATTTGCACAGTACACATTATTTAGTAATAAAAATTGAAATTGAAAGCATCTATCAGCGCAAAAGTAAACTGTTCGCATCTACATTTAGAATCAAACCACTGCAGATCTATAATCTCCTTCGGATCACCGTGCATCTACAGCAGGATATACTAGATTTCGTGACAGCGTTCCGACTCTATTCTCTTGACGTTGTCCGGTCGCTTGATGTTAAAGTATAAACGATGCCGTACATCACTGTTATTGGCCAAACATGTCCCATTTCCGATCACGGACAGAGACTGGTCGCGGTCGATACGACATTGAAGGGCGTCTTCACATATTGTATCTGTCCGCGCAGTTGAAAGTCTGCAGTTCAAAACGTACTCTACCTAGAGGACTTCTGCTAATGCAAAAGCCGTTGCGGCAGTTCTTCGGGTAGTTTCCCACAAAATGACAAAGACGTCTAAAACGATCGCTGAACAAGTTCTTCTACTACCTGACGAGTTTTTGCTTTGCCACGCATCGAAGTTGCCGTGACGGGATGATTAATAAGTCTTTTTCTTCATTTTTGAGGCCTGCAGGTACTCGTATACGGGCACTAAAACTCGGATTCGTATCTATGTGAACGCACCCCAAGACGGCGCTTACATGTGCGATAGTACTATAGTAGGACAACAAAAGCAAAATATTTTCATGCTTTCTGCATCTATGAACTGAAAGTTCGGCGGCGAACAGTTTTACCTACAGAAATTATACAATGTCCGAATTTTACCTCAACTTATTTGCTCTGTGACCGTACTAATTAACGACTCATTGTTATATTTAATTGATAGTCTGTACTCGTCACTTCATGAGCAAAAAATGTTCATTAATTTGAAGCTTTAGCTGAAAAAGCTGTGGCGAGAGACACCGATTTTAACTAAGCTTACTGCTACTCGATTTACATGATAATTTTAGGTCGTAAGAAAAAAACCGTTAATGGATTATTACTCAACAGGCGATCTTTTCTGAAAGTGGAATTCTTAGCGTTAAGATTTGAAAAGTCAGTAATCGTCCCACTCGTGTCGACTACGTGAGGAGCCGATCGAGTCTTCATATAACAATGTTTGGGTAAACTGTCGTAAACACTTTTTCAGTCAAAAAAATTGTGGATGCTCGAGATAAACTTTTAATGACGTCGATGCATGTAGCCTAATGACAAGAAATATTATTAAAGTGTGACCAATCTAATGTTTTCTTCGCGCCCATTATTTTTCCCCGTATTTTTCCAAGTGCTTTTTCGTTCTTTTCAACTTGTACTAGAGACCCGGCGTCTATTTGAAACCACTTTCGCAGCACGGATAATAGTATGGGCCTAATAACGTAATCATTCGACTCGCGGTGGGCGACTTCCTATGGGTGGTCCGCTGTGAGCATGCGTCTATCTGGCACCGTTATGGAGATATGGCCGTTTGAAGTTCTCCCAGGAAAGCTCTTCCACAAACAGAGGTCGGTCGTCGGTCGTCGGTCGATCCTTCTGATTTCATATACTCCTTTTCACTACGTTGGGAACCTAACGCGCGAGGAGTACAAATGCATTCAAAAATATACACAACAAATGGACGATGAGACATGGACATTAATAAGCACCATGTGCTTCATTGGTCTATTAGCTACCTGTACTTGTAATATAACTGGATTTCTTCCCGAAATAGCGATGACACTGGTACAGAAACAACACGAAACGGTGTCATGCGTGAGTTAGCCTAACACTGGTTGGACTCGCTAAACCTATTTTGAATAATTCAGATAAATAGAAATAAATTTCGTCCGATATCTGGATTAATGAAGTTATCGCAAAACAAAACCATTTAGTAATTTTACTGAAAGCAGCATGCAGCTAACTGTTCAATCCAAATCACAACTGTTCGAAAGGTATAAAACTGTTACCGATCCACAAACCAATGCCTTATTTCGCAATTTTTACTTCTGGTTTTAACTAAAGAATAAAATTAAAGTTGTCCTAAACGTGATTTTTTCTACGTACAAAAGAAAAATCAAATATTCTTATTTTTGGCGGATTTTTGGCGCACACAAATTCGGCAACAAATTGGGTTGTCGGCTAGGGCTCGGGGTTGATCAGCAAAGCACCGCACACAGGCACGACCACAATAGCGGAGAGAACACGGTAGGTAACTGATGAAGACCCAACAATGTACGCCACCATCTAACTATTCTGTTTCGGTCTATATGCATTCGTTACGCTAGTTGAACCAGCTAAACTCTTGCAATGGCTATGCCGTGATTGGTGGTAGCACTGTTTATAGTGTTTATGAACAGTGTCCAGTCTTCTCTGAGAAGCAGTGCACTAAAAATTGAAGCAATAGCGATACCGATCATCATCATCATCATCATTCATCGTCGCATAAGCGCAGATATATACAGATAAAATCAAGCCATCGCATAGTGTAAAAGTGATGTTAGTCTCATTGTGAAGAACATTCAAATCAACTCCAATTCTCCTAGCAGTTAATAATGATGTCAGCGCGACAACATAATCAAAGAAGGATTGATGTTATTTTTGCGTAATGCTCTTAGGAAACATACGTCATTAAGAATCAATATTGTTTACGCCTGTTTGGTGAGAGATAACCTGAGAAAATATTGTTAGTGCGTACAGACGCGAGCTATACATGTACAGTATGCGCATATAGTTAACAATTAAGCTGTCAATAATGTCACCATCACAAAATAACTGGCACGTTGATAAAAATTAATTTGCATTTGTTATCATTCCGCAGTGTTTGAATTCTAAACAAAAAATTTGAGCTAATGCTCACGAGACGCGCGAAAGCCTATAGCAGTTTCGGTTCAGTAGATTAGCTAAAAGCTGGGGTGTTCACGAAAAGTTAATACACAAATACCAAATTCTCTATCTGGATCGCAAAACGATAGTTTCATGGCGCCACCTTGTGAATGGTATAGACTTGTGTCGCAGCCCGAAATCGCCAAAAAATCCATAAAACCTTCTATTTTGGCGTTCAAGGTCATTCAAGGTCATTAAATTCGGCGCCAATCGAGAGCCAGTGTACGACTTTCTATTAGTGATTAATAGTAACCTAGGCCCTATCTCGCACCATTACTTTTTACTTATTGGCCAAAAGTCGCAAATTTGTCTCCCTCTCATTTAGCGCCCTCGTTCGGGGTGATCCCCTTCGAATTTATGGAAAAGCTTTACGGTTCCTGAAACTAGACTCTTCCAGGCAGCCGACAGTGAAGATTTGGTGATTCTAGCTTGCACTGCTTTTGACTGATTCACCCGTGTGACAGACAGATGGACAGACGAACAGACAGAATTGCGATGGCTAAGACGCGCTGAAAGCAGTAGCTGCTTTCGCGCGTAAAAATTAGCTGGGGGTCGAACTTTTCGACTGTCCGAGTCCGACCAAAATTGCGATGTAAATCGTATGTATATAGTATAATATAGCTTACCCCCAGTACATAATTTGACAGTCAGTTAGGGGGTTGGGAAAACAGTTAAGCGGTTCAACCCCCTCTCCCTTAATCCCCTCCCCGGCAATTCAGACACTGCCATTTCGGATCAGAATAATGAATTCTGACTGACATGCGTTTTCTACGAGTAAACACAAAAAATTCTTTAAACTGTAGCCAATCAGTGTTGACGGGGAGATTAAAAAATCACGCCTTTGTTTCGGTTTCGGCAAGTGTCGTAACGGATTAGGAATGTTGAGTGACAGTCAAACTGTCGTGTCTTGTGGCACGTTGATTGCCCGCAAAACGTCTTTGTTTGCTTGCCCGCGTCAGAAGTCGGAAATTGTCACTTGACGCGAGTGAAGGTGTTTTTCAACAGAGCGTCGCCGATGCGATGTCACGTACGTAAGCCTTCGTCTTCCCTACGGCAGCTCTGCGCCAATCTATTCACCCACCCTGACATTTTGACAGCTCTCATTAACAGCACTCAAGTCGAGTTAGCCTGCTACTTGCCGGGGAAGCAGCGCTGGAAAATCTCATAACAATAAACAGTTTTGTCCCCGACCGTGGTCAGCCACCTTGTCGTGGTGGTGGGGCTTTGCACCGATGACCGAAAGATTTTTAAAATCTGGAGGGTAAGAGCTAACTAAAAGCTGACCAAACCCGTGAGAGCAGATTTGCTACCAGTGCTTTTGTGCTGGTTTCGGCTTTACAGCCGTTCACGGCTTTATAGCCGTTACTTGTAACCTTATGGTTACATTTGGGGATGCGCATTAGGCCGAACTGATACTGCCTCAGCGCTGGGCAGGTGTAGGCCTATGAGCCTGCCCACCCCGGAGGTAAGGTAAGGTAAGGTAAAGTAAACAGTTTTGTCAGCGAAATGCTTGCAAACGCACACAAGAAACTACAGAAACATAAACACGCAAATGTACAAAACGCGTAAATGGCTAAAGCCTAAAGCTGTCAAATGTTTTAAAAACCGTTCTGAATTTAACTTACCGGTACTGAATCTGCAGTTATTTAAATTCTTTAACTTTATTAATTCCAAGGCGGTAAACGTGCACGAAACGCAAAAAAGACTGAAGGGTTCAACGTTCAAACTGTCATTAAAGGTTTTATCAGGAAAACAACATGTGGCTCATTGACAAGACGTGAAAAGTCGTGTCCATTTTGTCTACTGTCGCCGTTTTTATCTCGGTAATTAAGTTTTGTCTGTACCGCAGTTGTGTAAAAACTTACGCCTTATTCTACCTTCAAAAACCAATAAAATCCGCTGATATTCTTGGGATTGCAAATGTTTTAAATGTGGTTGTATGCAAAATGAAACTAAACATTTACTAAATATTTAAAAAACGGTTTTACGTACAAGCCACTGGTTGATATTAACAGACACTAAACTACTACAACAAGATTTACAATTAAAATTACCATGACCTTCTCCAGAGATGTTAAACGAGGCCAAAGTCTTGAGGCCAAGGCCGAGGCTGAGACCAGAGCTTTAAGGCCGAGGCCAAGGCCAAAATTTTGGTTTCGAGACCGCTTCGGCCTCGAGGCTTTAACATCTCTGACCTTCTCCCTCAGCAGTGATAGGGATAACTAAATAAAGCAGCGTCTAAACTTAAACCAGCCTCAGCTTGCACAGGTAGTCTGTTTTCACAACTTTTGGCTGCAGTCGTGCGTTTTAAAGCAAAGGACGGCGGTAGACTACGCTATCTGAGCGAGCGCGTGGGTTTAAGTATGATGCCGCACTGTCTGGAGTGGTGCTACAAGCTCGTACCGCGTACTCGCTTACTCACTCCAGCAGTGCGGTATATACTATCTAGTACATATAGGAGACGAACATGTGGCACTGCGTACAGGAATCTATCGATAACTGCACAATAGAGCTGCTTGGACGACAGCAGCTGCTGTAGCTCAGATAAGAACCACTCGAGGGCTGTATAATCAATAGGCCTATGCAGCGTCTAAGTAACGGATGTGTTAAAAACCTCGTAGTGTTAGAACATTGATATGCGCTAATGAAAATAATGATGCATGAAAAAGCCTAGGTGTACTGTATAGGAATAGGACCACCCACAGCGCAGTCTATGACAGAAGAGAAATAATATGCACGTAACGTAGGCTTAGAAGCCAAAATAAGACTGTGGTACAGAAGCAGACAAATAGGTACACTCAGAAGAAATCTATAGGAAAAATGTTTTGCAAATTTCCTGTGTTTTGTTGCACACGTAAACCACACACACCAAACATTGGCAAACTGTTCTGAAAAATTACAGCAGAATTGTGCACGACTCCCAGATAGGATGAGGTAGGCCTATCATGTGTAGGGACGTGGCACAAAACACCTACAAAACAGTTTTGGAACTGATTTTATCTACGGCCGTCAAACAAGCACGAAGTATTCGTAAAGATGTCCAGAACCTTCTATATAAAAACACTCTACGCTGTGGGGCATAAAAACACACCAAATTTATTTTGGCCATAACGTGAAGAAGGGTTATCCAATTTTAATAATTTTTGGTACACATATTCATGACACAACTGGCCATCAAATGTCCGTTCAGTTTCTCACCTCACCCAACATCCGCTTCTGCACTACATGGGAAATACAGAACAGACAAATATACATTAAAATCAACAAAAAAAACTTTTTAAAATTTTATCTGTCCGGATATGTGGCCACCAACAGCCAATCAATTGCAAGGTTTGATTGTTGTGCAGCAGCACGTCTATTAAATAGGCATAACATTTAGAAATATTGATGAATTCAAGAAGTGACTGGTGAAGTCTGGATTGGTCTGGAACAAAACGTTATCAACGCTGCTATCAAAGAATGGAGAAAGTGTCTTCGAACCGAGCCCATGTTCGTGGGCCAACACTTCAAACATTTTTGTAGGCAGTTAAAAATGAACAATTAGATAAACTCTTAGCTAAAATGATGAAATTATGAACACAATGTGTGCTTTGTGTGTTGTTTTGATTAAGCAATAATACCAAAGTGGTTAAAATGCAATATTTTGTTCGTTTTTTCCTCAGGTAGTGCAGAAACAGACAATGGGTGAAGTGGGAAAATAAACGAACATTTGATGGCCAGTTGTATCGGAAATGTTCGTACCAAAACTTATCAAAATTGGATCACTTTTCTTCAAGTTATGATGAAAAAACATTTTAGTGTTTTTATGTCTCACAGTGTAGTAGTGCTGAAATATAGTCTCGTTCGATGGCAAAGTTCCGCGGATGGTTAGTGTACGGAGGTGTTGAGACGTATGTTGTAATTTTGTTCGGTAGAGTTGCGCGGTAAATGTCTAGTCGGCAGCCATTACTGTCAACAACGACGTACGTGTCTCACAGGCCGTCATATCATAATCAAATTCAGACGCCGGACGCCGGATTACTGTACAAGAATAGGACCACCCACATACACGCAACACGACAAAAACGTGGGCGTCAACTCAGCACAAAATCTGGCGTACGGACACTAAATTACGCGATATATAATCACAGTTACACACAAAGTCCTGTAAAGAAGAAATATTCACGCACACGTTGACAACTCGACAAGTTGACACATAGATTACGATTTCTTTGCAAGGTTCTTTAAGTACCCCTGGCTCTAGACCCGTGCTCACATGTCCCATAACATTTCTAGCAGTCGCGGACAATTCGGATATTTTTGTTTTTATCTCACAGACAGCCTGTCATGGCAAAGCTGCCTCCTTGTTGCTGTCTTGCTTCCGCCGTGGTTATGTTCAGGATCAGCACTTACGATATCGTCACCGTCAGTCGTTACACTCGCCTGGCATCGATTTTTTAAAAAAAAGTTTGCATTGCCACTGGGTCGTTCCATTGGCGTATTCACGATGTTTAACAAATTCAAACTGTTTGTGAAGCACCATTTGTTTGCCTTCTGTGATTACGCCAAAGCTAACTTTGTTCTCGGCCACGGTAATAACTCTACAACTGCATATAGGCCTATCAATAGAAACGCACGACACTTAGGCTAGTACTCCAAACATCTCACAAGGCGTACGACCCACGGGCGACCACAGGTCGGTGATTAACTGTCGCGTGATTAAATGTCTGTGATTAAGTGTCACCAAGTCACCAAACCAAGTGAAACTGTTGACTCGACTGACTTTTTAACTAAGTAAATACATATAGATGTAACTAATTTTGTAGGCTATACATTTCAGTTATCATTATTGTAATTGTCTGTCCAATGCATAGCATTGGACAGAGTATAAAATCACCTTTGTGTCCGTCCGTGCGTCCGTCCGTGCGTCCGTGCGTCCGACATTTTTTAAGCTATCTTCCTTCTACCTTCCCTTTCCCTTCACCTTCTCCTTCCCCTTCTCCTTCCCCTTTCTTTTTTCCTTCCACTTTTCCTTCCTTTTCCCTTTTCCTTCCCCTTTCCCTTCTTTTTCTCATCTTCCATTTTCTTCCCCATTTCCGTTTCTCATTTCTTTTCCCTTCCACTTTACCTTCCACTTTCCCTTTCCCTTCCATTCCCTTTCTCTTTTTCCTTTCTTTCTCTTTTCCCTTCCGCTTTCCCTTTCTTTTTTTCCTTTCCCTTTATTCCTTTTTCTTCCTTTTCTCCTTTTCCTTTTCTTTTCCTCTTTCCCTTTTTCCCTTTCTCTTCCCTTTTTCTTTTTCCTTCCCATTACCTTTCATTTCCCCTTCCCTTTCTCCTCACCTTCTCCTTTCCCTTCCCTTCCTTTTCTTTTTCCACTTTCCCTTTCCCTTTTCTTTCTTCTCCTTTTTTTATTTTCTCTTCTTCCTTCTTTCTTTCCGTGTCAACGTCCGTGCGTCCAAGATTTAAGGCGCCATATCTCCATAACGGTGCAAGATAGACGCATGGTGACGATGGACCTTTTTGAAATAAAGCGCTGGTGACGTATCGAATGGTATCGTAACTGACAATGTTTATTGTTTAGTTAAAATAATACAAAAAGATGAAAGGATCATTGATGCTGTACAATTTGAAATTAAACTGTTTCATTTTTACGCGCGAAAGCAGAATGCTTCGCGCGTCTTTGCCATCGTCTGGGCGTCCGTCCGTCTGTCCGTCCGTCCGTCCGTCACATTCGTGAGCTGTATCAAAACGGTGCAAGCTAGGACCACGAAATCTTCACCGTGGACTGTCCCAAGGTCTCTAGTTTATCGTGACAAAATTTCGTGCTACTGGGTGCAAGGGTTCCTCTCGAACGAGGGCGTCGAAGAGGGGTACCCCCTTAAAAAGACGTCATTTTGCCGTTATTGGCTCGAATAATGTGAAAACGGTTGCAGATAGGTACATACATGCTGCTTATCATAACAAGCACTGGTGACAGGCTTTTTGGATTTATCAACATCGATGACCTTGAACGACCTTGAACCTTCCCAAAAGGGGTTTTTAGTGAATTTTTTGCACAATTTTGCGCTACGACACGCATTTCAAGAGTGAATTTCGCCAAAAAGGCTGGAGATAGACCAAGAGAACCTGTGTATGAAATTTTCAGCATGGAATGTAGATTTTAGCAGTCCAAGTCCGGACTCTCTAGATTCAAACAGGCCTGCGCACGTGGGTGTCAACGAGAGGTACCCCTGT
>Ga0209367_1013861_pt1 | contig 10314 bp, 8 predicted proteins | sample WorMetLIZISLAND2_FD_187412 | JGI IMG/M metagenome (GOLD analysis project Ga0209367, IMG submission 187412) | Marine gutless worms symbiont microbial communities from Max Planck institute for Marine Microbiology, Germany - Olavius geniculatus... ...
GACTTTGATGCCAGGAAAATTTCCCCCCCCCCCTCTAATTTCCCCCAATCGGACTTAGGACGCCGGGCGGACTCACGTTGGGCTTTGCTCCAAATTTCTAGTTATTCTCTGTCATGTGCATGTAGCCAAGTGTTTGATTTTGAACAACAGCAATAATTAGACTATTCTGAATATTGTCTATTTGTTTCCAGTAATTGAATTTGTTGCTTATTGCAATGTAAATCTAGTTAACTTTTTCTCTATTCTATTCCACATTGTTCCTTTTTTAGTGAGCTCCTAGATTTATCAACTTTTATCTTTTGTTCTTGAAATTAATAACTAACTAATAAGTGAAAGGCGTTATCTTCTTTGGAGTTAGCTGTTTGTTTATATAGTGATTTTTTTTTGTTTTTGTTAGTATAATTTTTACGTACTTCGTACATTTTGAAATGATTTATGTCTATACTATACCACAGTCTGTGGTGGAATCAGTGAGTGTTAAACAGACTTGCACACTCCAGACCATGGTTTACAAGGGTCATTGGCAGTCAGTGTTGTAAGCATATGCTGTGGTTCATTTTCCCCTAATAAGGGGCCACACTTGACTGCACCCATGGACGGCATGGGGTTATCAACTTATTATACCACTGTACATGTAAGGCTAGAGATAGGCAGTGTAAAAGAGACTGTTGTATATACCAAGTGTCAACCATTATAACAGTGCTTTTATTAACTTTGTTTTTTTAGATTCATAGTTTTTTTCCATTGTTATTATTGCAGCAGATAGTGTAGACTTCAGTCATTTCACACACTATTTTTATCTATGTAGTCAGTTACTGTTAATATTGTTGTGGTACAAAATTGATTTTTTTGTGTTCATGTGCTCTTAATAAATCTAATTGATGACTCGTATTGTTGTCTATTATTGTGTGACGTGTGTTTCATAGAATGATTTGGGCGAGGAAGTGACTTACGGTGAGTTCCAGACATCAGCTGATTGGCTCGAGGTGCATTCTGTCAGAGCGCTGCAACTCAGTCTTAAAGATCTTGTCAACAAGGGCAAGCTGCTGAAGTGCGCCAGCAGCTGTCGTCGTTTTTTTTTATTTTGTCATAATAACCACAAAATTCTTAATAGAGCTGAGGCTTCGTGCCATCTTTGTGGCGCCAAATGTGGTGTTAAATTGAGTAAATTAGGTGACTGATTGCATGACTAGTTATTACACTTTTTTTATCAAACAACATTTCTAAACATGCAACATATCTAAAGCTGAAACGTTGCTTGTATAGTTGAGTATGGTGCAAGAATGATGTTCATCTTTTTTTTCACTTAGATCGCTTCAGATTGTTTTAAATAAATGCATGCATTACATGCATGTACAGTTATAACATAATTTTAGCACTTTTACTTTTAACTTACAAAAACAACATGCAAAAAGTTACGTTGAGCTTAGGCATAAATGTCTTATTGCATAATGGAATTTGCTGCCAAAGCTCTTTCAGTGATGAAGGAAGTTTGCTTGTAATTAAAGGCAGTTTTTTATTGTGCCAAACGATTACCGATTTCTGACTTTTTCCCATGTTTGGCTGTTTTTTTTTGGTTTTCATATAGTAAGTCATTACATGTGTAATACAATTCTTAGTCATTTAGGAATATGTCCAATTACAGTGGTAGAAGAACTGGCATTGTATTGCTGGTTGGATTGCTTATGTTAATGTATTCCAGGTCTACGGTAAATGCAGAGACGGGAAAGTTGCAGCAGCGCCTTCAGTTTGATGCGACTGATCCTGCCTACTTTGAACGTCGTCTGAACGAGTCAGTTTTTATTGTTTATTCTCTCAACTTTTTTCTTTACGCACAACAGTTTGATCAACCACCTTACAAGTTATATATTATTATTGAGCAGTAGGGCCTATCTCATGTTTAGTTAAAAAAACTTTTTTTGTTTTGAGAGTGTATTAATTTGAAGTATATATATGGTGCTTCTGTACTTTGAATCGGGTGTCATAAATCATTTGGCATTTGACTTTAAAACTTTAAACATTTTGCTTTAAACGTTTTGCTATAACAGTGTGGTACTTGTATTATATTGAAATGGCTGTGGAAGGAATATTTTTTCTTAAATTAGAAATACTTACACTTTTATGTTATTTGCCTGTTTGGATTTCAGAGCAATCCAGACGTACTCACGGCGAATTAAGTGGTTGCTTAACGGAGCTCGAAAGGTAGTAAATCTTTTGTATATGGTAACGATGAACTGCCAGTGATTCTAATGTTGTTTCATATTTTCCATAATGCTGTGCTGTTGTTTAAACAGCAGTTTTGAAAGCAGTGCAGACTTTCTAGTTGCAGATGTAATTTTGTGCTCTTTATTCTAGTTTTTCTGGCATTTATACCGGGTGGCGTAAAAAAACGTCCCGAACATTTGCATGCATTATTCAGCTGAGTGGTCGAAATGAATCAGTTTAAAAGCACATATGTAACGATCAAACATCTACGAATATATGTAGGAATTTTTGCCTAAAACACTTTTGTATTAGCCGTGATACAAACAAAATAGCGTCACACGCCACAAAGCGATTTTTGCAAGCAGCTTATCATTTGCGTTGCCGCTTGTATGCAGGCTACGCCAAAATGTCACAGAAGGCCGAATCACCAGTCGAATGATCAGCAAAAAATGTGCTGAATAGGTTCTCCATTCTCCTTTGCCATTGCTGCTAGACGCTTTTTTCGTGGCAATATGGTTTTTTTGATTTTGGTTGTTTGATGTCAACGTCATGCCATGTGTCTGTGATAACATTCTGAAGATTTTTGAGGTTCGCAAACGGCTCATGCACTCCTTCATAGACAAGTTCTTGCAAGATATCTCAAACTGAATAATGTAGCGGGATTCAAATCTGTTGAATGTGCTGTCCATTCTTGTGAGCTGATGAAATTTGGCATGTTGTGTTGAAAAAAATTTTGAGTTGCTTTGATGCGGTGTGATGGAATGCTGTCTTTACATAATTGGATTTTTAACTTGTTTTACGTCATTAAGCGGCACTCAGTGGTGTCATTAGTGAAGTCACTGAAATTTATAAGTAAGTAAGAGTGCATATTGGTCTACAAATGTGCGAAGGGAAATTTGTCTCTATAAAGTATATGCAAAGTTATATTTACGCAAATTTCGGTCATTTTTTAGCGCCACCTGGTATCTGGTATTTAATGCAGTTATTTATTGTTTTGTGTTACACATCATTTAAACGTGTTTTAACATTCATTGTCATGTAGATATTTGGTACAGTGCACGGTCGGCGTGTTGCTGTTTTTATTGATACGTCTGACGCTTCTTTCGGCTTTGGACGTCGCTCTCAGTTTATTCAGGATTTGATGGTACTGCTGTATATTATCTGACATCATGTTTTGCACAATAATTACCATATTTTAATGTTCATGTAATTGTGCACGGATGGAAAATAAGAACAGTTTCTGCTGCTTGTGATTTTTACATTATGCGGCTATATACTTACTGCGGCTGGAAATGAGTGGGTGCCTGATTCTCTGATTCTGGGTTTGAAAATTATGTACATACCGAGTACAAGTTTTTGTGTGCTACAGATCTCAAGTGACATAGAGTGTTTAATTGGCAACAATTGTTCACCAGTTGCGAGTTACAATATCTTTAAGCTCGTAGAGCGCTTGCTTTATAATTGTGCACAGATGTTTTTATTCGTTCTAAAGGCAACCCATGCAACCATTGCAGTGTTTTTAGTTTGTTACCGTTGCATGGTGGCAGCATTCTGTTTTTAGCGAGGGTCACAGATATCATCCTTTCGTGCTTTGTCTCTGTTGGTTCACTGACAGGGATGGTAAAATGATAAGCCTGCAGAATCACTGCCACAACCGTTTTGAAAGTTTACTTCAGGGATCAGCATAACCTGGAGTAACTCTGGAAAAATGGATTTAGTGCACATGTTTTTTTCTAACATGTGCTAATCAGCCATCAAACAGAGTAGGCTTTTATGCGGCTGTTCTAACAGGCTGCATTATGAGTCTTGCCTGTTCGTTCATCTGTCTGTCTCTCTGTCTCATACAGATTTTTAACTCAAAAGCAAACAGGAGTCGAAAAAACTAATTTGATAAGTAGTTGTTGTGCCGATGTTTAGGTTGTATAATCAAAGGTCTGGGTCAGGATGAGGGTTATGCAGTACTGTATAGCTAGACGGACGACCACGTCATTTCAGCACTGGGCCAACATTTTTCCTTGCTTGTTCGTGTGGTCTGAGCTGTGTGTGTATGTATGTTTGCCAGCAATTACTTGATGAGCAGCTATCAGCCAAACAAGGCCTGTACCTTGCAGCATTCGGCACTGATGTTCATCCACTGTGGACCTCAGAATCCCCACGGATTGTCAACCCTGCTGTGTATGCTACTGCTGTTAAACGTTTTTTTTTTACTTTGAATTTTGGTAAATTTATTTTTGGCCATGATAGTGGAAGGCACTGGCTTCGTGGCAGGGGTTGGGGGCAATTGCCCACACCCCCTTGATTTTTGGCTGTCAAAAATTGTTTGATAATTTTCCACTTGCCAAAAATTGGCAAAAATGTTAATTTTGGGGTTAAAAACTCCAGTTTTGTGACTTGGGCCAAGATTGAAATCCCATCTGTTGCGAATTCACTGTTGGAAAATGGCAATTTCGTGGCCTGCATATTTTTTCTATCCCACATCACTGCTGGTGGAAGGAAGGATTAGTGGAAAGTAGCAGTAGTGCTGTGCTACACTGACAGCCACATTGCCACCTGTAGTGGATAAATGGATTTACACACAACTAACGTGAAGTGAGCAGGTACTGAAGTTGATGGCCATTAAAGTAATTGTTGCTGAGATGAAGTTAATCACTCTGACTGTAAATAATTACGGCGGAGGACGATCTACAGTTGAAAATTTTTAATGATTAATAAGGTTTAGTCATGGAATAATGATTAAGGTCACTTTAACAAAAAATATTGTAAAGTAGGTTCAGTGTCATCATGATGAGCGTTTAAAATTATCTCAGTCATGTTTGTCCAGAAAAGTCATCACTTAATCGTTGTGCTTCAGTGCATCTGAGAGAACGTAGCTTAATGACTGAAAAAATTGTAAATAAAAAAAATGCACTGTTAGATGTTTATTGAAATTGATGCTTAATTTATTATTAATTTCTGTAGAGTTAACTGTTAAAAATTAAACATTACAAGTTCTTATTTTAAGTGATTAAACTATTATGTGTTATTATATCTGGTTTAGGTTGAATGAGGCCAAGGAGTGGCTGAGCAGTTTATCGTATTCTGGCGGCTGTAACTTGCTGGCCGCCATCAAGCTTGCTTACACATTGGAAGATCTCGACACTGTCTGCATCATTGTCACCAGCCTGTGAGTAATTCAGTCCACTTTATTATGGCTGTCAAAAGTAGATTTGAAGTGTTTAATTTCATTTAAATAAATAATGTTTTTAATTGAAATGATTAAAGTGTCCATTTTACATTTAACAAATTTAAAGTAATTGCAGTAGTATGTTAATGTAATTGTCTATTTGGGTATTAGAGCTATTAGACACAGTGACAAGGAGTCAAGTCATTGCTTTGTAGTGATCGAATTCTGAGTTTGTAGTTATTAGTCTTTTGCAAATTGAGTTTTCCTGTTGATGTTTTTCTTAACTAATATATTCCGAACGATTTTGCCATTGCCAGTGCCCATCGCGGTGATTCGAAATTTATGCATTTCTATATGCATGCATCATTATGTGTTGATCTCTGCAGTCCAGACCAGAGTGGTGACCCACTGTGTGGCTATGTGGAACAACTTGCTGTCCAGAACCCACTTCGTGTATGCACCGTGTCATATGAGTGCAACCATGAGCAAGCTAACGTCAGTTTTACTGCTTTTCTTTATTGTTTCTTACTGCACTTCTATCTCAAGCTGTCACTGTCCTAAGGAAGGTTGTTGTTTTTACCTGTGGCTGTTTTTTGGCAAGATTAGTCAAGAATTGTTAATATATTTTAATTAAATATTTTAAAGAGTGTGGCAGAGATTTTAATGGCAGCCAGTGTTATAATTCAGACTAGAATCTGAGTCATTATTTGGAACTGGAAATAAGAAGTCTTTTTAAAGGTTTTTTCTTACCAAGTGCTCTTAGTTTACACTTTGTTCCCAAATAGTGTGGCCAGAACTTTTTGCATTGTTTTGATGTCATTACGACCAAAATGTGTAGTTCTGGGTGTGACTGATGCAGGCTGTGCTGAAAGAACTGGCTGACATAACGGAAGGAAGTTACCACTGCTACAGCTCCATGTCTGAGGTGCTCACAGAACACTGTATCATACGTTTGACGGCTACTTTCCAACGTGTTTGTTCGCCTATCTGCCTGTCTTTCGGTCACAATACCCAGAATGTTATAAAGAGATTGTGATGAAATCTTGTTGTATTTTGGGCCTAAAATAAGAACAAGTTTACTGTCAGCAGGAAGGAGAGGTTAATGTCGCATTTTTTGCTATTCTGCTCATGATGCATCTTCTATTAGATAACTGTATTTTAATATGACTTGCTAGATGGCCACTAGTGATTGCAATCCCGGGATCCCGGCCTTTTTCGCCAATCCAGAATCCCAGGATTGGCAGCGTCTCAAGCCCGAAATTTCGGGATCAGAAAAATAAGTTAAAATTGTATATTTTCCATGTTAAATAATAAAGATTAATTTCTTTGGCCATCTCATGAACAAAATATTTCATGCGCGCACCTAATACTCCATGCTGTGCATGGTAACTTGTATTTTTACAGTCACTGTCACTTCTTACAGTTCGGATATATTTTTCATAGGGGCGTATACTATACATCCTATGCACGAAATAACTCATTTGGGGATACCAAAATAACGACCAATGTGTAAGCCTAATCTTGAAGCGGGATCCAGGGATCCCAGGATTACAAACTTCTCGATCCCGGATCCCGGGATTAAGAATTCGATCCCGGGATTGCAATCACTAATGGCCACTGGTGGATCCAGGGGCCAATCCGGTGATGTCCTTTCCTTCATCTTTCGGTCATATGCAGTGGCAAATATGACTACATTTTTTTGAAGCAGCACGTGAATGTGATGAAAATATTCAAAAAGAAGCACAAAATATTTAAGTGAAAATTCTGCACATTTTTGCCAAAATACCTCCAGACTCTCATTATAGACTCATGCTACTGCACGTGCCATGCTTAGGGACCAACTTAATTCACGATTTCACGGTCGTGACATTTTTCGTGAAATTGATCTTTTTCCGTGAAAAACGCTAATTTCCGTGAAATCAGTAATTTTTCGTGAATTTTAGCGCTTTTAGTTTAATTTATGACAATTCCAGAGTTTTATCAGCAGCTTTTGTACGGATGTTGCTGTTTGCTACGTGTCGCACTTCAGCACTAAGTAGTTGACATTGACTGTCTTGAGTCTTGACTTAGTGTAGTAAATATTCGTTGTTCTAAAATTTCTTTGTTTGCATTAGCGCAGCACCTCGAAATAACGTCTGTGTGGTCTGTGAGTTTCCGAAACTTTTTCCGTGTATTTTCCGTGAAATTTGACACATTTTAAAAATTCTGCTGTGAAATCATGCATTTTTCCCCGTGAATTCGGTTGGTCCCTAGCCATGCTTAATTCTCTTTTCAGTTTCTGGCTCCACTAATGTAGATCTAATTATAATAAATTATATCTAATTATAATAAAATGGACATCTGGTGTTACACACAAAGTAGAGCACATACATTTTTGAGTGAGAAAGCTCTTTGATTTTTGTTTATCGTAGAAATGGAGTTAAGATCGTTGCAGATGGCTGCTGCTTGCAGGATTGCGTCTACTCGAGCTCCGAAGTGGTGACACTGCTGGACGAGATACGTACTTGTCAAGACATCATCGGCAAAATCACCGACATGAAACTTGGCTATCTCGGCACCGCGCTGGTCGTCGTCACGAACCAGGTTTCTGTGTTGCCACCACCTCACCTTGTTGCACTCTCCTCGTGACTTTGCATCTTCGACTTCTTCACTCGTCAGTTTTTAGGCTTATTTTATTTTTTTTTGTCTCTGTCATTGTTCACCATTAAATGATTTCGACTTTGTGTCTGCTGTGCTAATGTGTGTTTAAAAATACTGCGTAAGTTTATCGGAACTATTTATACGTGTAAAAGAAACTTAGTGCGATCTAACTATGACTGATTGTATATGCTACGGTTACAGCTCTGTATGACCTATCTGCACTCTATCTTACTTTGTTCTGCTTTGGTCTTCTATTTCATTTACTTTGCTGTTTATAGTCATTTTTAGTTTTAATGTTTATAATACGTCGTTGTAATTTTAGCCGTGGTATTTGTCAGAATGTAATAAATCATATGGAATTGATTGATATAATTGTAGATTGAGAAGCAAGTGGCCCGACTGCCTGGTGGCCAGTTTTATCCTCGCCCGGTTGGACACGACTTACCATTAACGCTTCAGATGCCATCGTTTACTCCTTTGACGTCAGCTGACTGGCTGGCGAAACACGGCCTTAAAGGTAGCGAAAAACGAGATCAAGTTTTGCATTTGCTTGTCTTACTGTTTGCATGCAAGATAATTTTAAAAGTTATGAACATATTTTTGGTGAATGTTTCTGTAAGCTAAATATTAAGAAGGAGTTTGTTTACTAGTCAAAGTTTGATTACTTTTTCTTACTTTGTTAGCTGGAGCATTTTTGATAGGTTAGTGATACTTCAGTATTATTTGCTAGATGGCAGCACTCACTGTACTAAAGCAGCCGTCTTGGCTGTGGTTTGGATGTGTAAGTGGTGTGGTAATGTCATTGTAGCTAAAGGGCTCGACCTGTACCAAGTTCTTGCTCCGAACGCTTTCTCGTACTTGGAAGAGTTTGTGCCAGTGATCCGCAAGACAGTTCAGTCACAAGTTAGTGTAATTTTCGTTAACTAGAATGAAAACGAAAATTGTCAAATACGAAAAAGTTCCGACTTTGTTAACAGAAATGAAATTAAGTGGGCTACAGATATCCTGTTCAGATATTTTTAACAGTCAGTAACATTGACGGTGACTTGTACGTGTAACGTGGTTGTTTGACTGTACTGTTCACTTGCTTCAGTTTTGTGTTTTTTTTATTTCTTTTCAGATATTGTTAACAGTTAGAGTCAGTAACACTGATAGTGATGTGTTCTTTTTTTATGCCGAAGGGCACTGCCACAGAGTCAGTGCTACATTTTGTTTTGTTCTCGTTGTTGGTAACGAACACTGACGTAAAACGAAAAATTACATTCAGCTTTAGAACTGAAAATTGACTCACTGGTGACTCTCATTAAGGAAAACGTTTGCGCTGATTTTCAATTTTCTACATCCTTTTGCTTTCCATTTAAGCACTGCGGGTATGGACAGATCGTTGGACCCAGACAGATGGAAAGATGTGGCAGACACGTTATGTAGTGCAGTCTATTATGCAGTCTATTAGGATGGCCACATAGTACATCTATCTCAGCCGTCAAACAAAAAGACTTCTAAATTAAAACTTTAAAACTAAACTAATTTAATGGGAAAACGTCCGAAAAAGAAAACTGAAAGTAATATAAATGACAACGAAGAAACAAATAAAAACAAGAATTGTGCTGTCGTAGGTTCACAGTCGAGCAATGACGCAGTTTCAGTGGCACGATGGAACGATAAAGAACGTCCACGTTGACATGTCACTTTTATTTGAGTATCAGAAGCAGCTTGGTGCAGTGGTCAAACTCTATGAGAAGCGCATTGACTGGCTTTCATGTGCCAGCCGCAAGTTCTTTGGCTCAGTCACTGAAAACAAGTACGGTACTTTTATCAAACATTTTTTTGCTCTCTTGTTGAAGCATTTGACGACAGTTTGGGTGTTGTGTTAATTATCTTAGACAAGTGTCATTTTTGCACAGAAATATTGGATTATTTTTTTTCTTTAGAAGTGTTCTGAGGTGCCTGAAATGTACCCACATCATTTTTACGCATGAAAGCAGCTACTGCTTTCAGCGCATCTTAGCCATCACAATTCTGTCTGTCTGTCTGTCCGTCTGTCACACGGGTGGATCAGTCAAAAACGGTGCAAGCTAGGATCACCAAATCTTAACCATTGGGTGCCTGGAAGACTCTAGTTTCAGGAACCGTAAAGCTTTTCCATAAATTCGAAGAGGGTCACCCCAAACGAGGGCGCTAAATGAGAGGGGGTGGGCAAAATTTGCGATTTTTGGCCAATAAGTCGCTGTATCTCAGTAACGGTGCGAAATAGGGCCTAGGTTACTATTAATCACTAATAGGAAGTCGTACACTGGCTCTCGATT
>Ga0209367_1013864_pt1 | contig 10312 bp, 5 predicted proteins | sample WorMetLIZISLAND2_FD_187412 | JGI IMG/M metagenome (GOLD analysis project Ga0209367, IMG submission 187412) | Marine gutless worms symbiont microbial communities from Max Planck institute for Marine Microbiology, Germany - Olavius geniculatus... ...
ACCAAGCAACCCCATCTCTCAGCCATAGTCCAGTCAAGGCGCCTGTCCCTGTTCGGACACATTGCACGAATGCCTGATGAAACAGATGCAAAACAGATCTTAACAGCTTCCCCCGCAGGAAACTGGAGGAGACCACTGGGACGTCCTCGTATTACATGGATGAAAACCATTCAGCAGGATCTGAAATCCAGCGACAATATGGATGACCCAGTTGACTTGGCTCAGAACTGTCCACTCTGGAGATTGATGTCTACGTTCGGTGCTACGCACTCTTAGTGGTGCTTGCCAGAAATGATGATGATGGGGTATCTTCCAACAGCTATGATGCTATGACAGTGGGTGCGTGGTATATTGGTATAGCTAACGGCTATTGTTATTTACAGTACACTGAAGACTGATTGATCAGTTTAAACAAAACGGAGTTCAGTGTGCATGGACCATGATTATATTGTTATGCTATATATTTTATGACAGCTGGCTCCAGAAACGGAGATGGTGATTGAGTGGATTATGGACATACCGTTTGTGCTGTCGGCCAATCTCCATGGTGGCGATCTTGTTGCAAACTATCCTTATGACAAGAGCCGCAGCGGTAGAAGTGATTATACTGGAAGTCCAGACGATGCTATTTTCAGGTACACAGATTCTTACTACCCAGATTCCGAGCACAACATTTAGGCTGCACCATTTCGGCACCATTGCTTGGGTGCTTAAATTGTGGTGCCCAAATGTCCTGGCATCCAAACGATGAACCCCCAAATGATTGCACCCGATGAGCACCACTGAAATGTCACCTACCCATTGAGATTGAGTTTGAATGTATTGGGTGTATTAACATGAAAGAATAAGTTCTGATGTAGCTTTGCAGGTTATGCAGTTGCTTGCATGTTTGACAAAATGAATTGTTGGTTTGATAAGCTGGCTTGATAATGGTGTATATTGACTATGTGTGCTTTATGTGTGCTTCATGCATGCTTCATATATGCTTTCTCGTGTAAACGGGGTATTAATGTCGTTTTGCGTTGTTTGTAGACATTTGGCTGAAAGCTATTCATTGCTTCATGCTACAATGGCTCATCCACATCCAGCGTGTGATATGACCAATGATGATTTCTATGAGAACAATGGCATTACCAATGGTGCTGATTGGTACTCAGTCAAAGGAGGTATAAGCGTATTCAACTGTTAGTGCTTTTTTAAAGGGTTAAAGATGTGTTATGGAAAACCATCTCAGGAGCTTCACCTGCCATATGGGGTCACACAGTGTTACCTGCCACCAGACACAGATGAACGCACCCACCTTAACCCCAGCCGGACAGGCCAGTACTAGATTTACCTACCCGATAGGGATGGAAGGCTGAGTTGACCCGAGTGGTTGGATAAATACCTAAATGGTTTGACTGTCTACAGACAGTCGCTCACGTAAGTAATTAACCAAGTTCAGCACAGAGAAATTTATTATATGATAAATTTGTGGTATCTGCAATGTTAATGAATTTGGGTATTGTTTAATAACAGAATTTCCAATTAGGGACATTTGTATAGTTTAAAGGATGGTTGTTGTTATACCAGGAATGCAAGACTTCAACTACCTTAGCAGCAACTGTTTTGAGATCACCTTGGAGCTTGGCTGTGAGAAATTCCCACCCGCCGCCGATCTTCCAAAGTACTGGCGAGACAACAAGGACTCACTTCTCAACTACATGTGGCAGGTCTGGTTCATGAACGTTGCCGATATCTGGATGTCTGTAGTTTACAAATTTCATCAGTTTATTCTTTCGTTCTTACTTTCCGGTGTTTACTGCTCCTAAGCAAACAGTCACATCGCCCCATATCTGTGGTCTCGCAGTGTAAACTGGTGTCTGGCTGAGGACTTTGCTGTTACTTGTTGGCGCAATGGTTGTCTATAATTGGCTTTTTTTCTTTACAGACACATATCGGTGTCAAAGGGTTTATGGTTTTATACTGCTTTTAGGCAGAATCGCTTTTTGCACTGCAAGGTAATTCTGTCTAATGCTACACATTTCTCTGTAGTGTGGTCTGTCTCTCTGTCTGTTTGTCTGGCACATTTGTGTTTCCTGCTTAAACTGTTTGATGAATTTAGATGCTGTTTGGCATTTATGTGCACTTGTGAAGTGACACCATGTATCCCATCGAGGTCACTGACTACCAGGACATGGCTTTATTTCAGGATCTACCCCACAGCCAAAACGGGCAGTTGCAAATTGCTGTTGCCAGAAATGAATACAAAGAAAGCAATTCCGCCTTTCACCGGATCACTTTGGTACTGTACTTTTTGATAGTCACTGCACTTGAGTGATCTTGGCAGTTTAGTCGTTGGTTCAGAGGTTTGCCATTGTCTGTGGCTGGCTGTCTTTTTATGTCTGCAGGCACATATCGGTATCAAAGGGAGAGTGTTCAACAGAGCTGGCAAGCCCATAGCAAATGCCATTATTCGTGTCCGCAATGATACCAGTGGTAGAGACATTAATCATGACATCACATCGGGTAAGCTAACTGAATACATCTACTTCTGTTCAGCCTTTTTTCATGCCATTGTGTCTTACGCATCTTGTAGCTGGTTTTATTGATGAGTAGGTGGAATATACTGTTGCTCTGCTATAATATTTGTTTAGTGAGATTGTATGCCAGTATAATTTAATACACTAATGTTTGTTGATGTGAGATGTAATGAACATGGATGCAATGTAATGTAAGTTCATTAGTTTTTATATGTTTATTATACAAGTGTCCGTATATTAGTTTGCCCGGAAATGATAGTTTTCATAGCAGACTTATGTTTTACTGCAGATGTTTTTAAATTTTGTTTTTCTTTTCAATGTGAGGTCTCAGAGATTCGTCAGCTGATAGGTGTGATACTTTGCACGGTGATCAGTAGTAGGCCAAATTTTATAATGTAGGTCCAAAATTTTGGGGGGGCTTACCACAAAAAAATTCTGGGGCAAAAACATGCAAAATTTGGCACAATTTTGGATGATTTTAAAATTTGATGGCGAATATCTCTAGAACAGATGAAGATGTTCAAAATTGAACAGGTATGTGATATGCAGCAATTTCTTCCGCATTTGGCTAAAAAAATTTGGCGAACTTTGATTCGCTAACTTTGGAAGCCTAGAGGCCAAATCATATCCACCCGAATTGACTTTTTCAGAATGCCATATTTCGGCCCCTAGGGGGTAATGTGCCCACAAATTTTTACACGCGCTGCAAAATGACCAAGTCTTACTAGCGTGCCTCCCATTAGAGACAGGGGTCTCACTGACAATTTTTTTTACACAGGGGGTTAAAAATTGGCTTGAAATTTGTCAAATTCGTGCCTATAACTTTGGAGGCAGGGAGAGTAGCTCCACGAAACTTTGCCACGTGATGTGCCGTTGGATATGTGTGATAACGTGGTTCAACTTTGGGGGGGCACCGCCCCCTTAAAATTTGGGAGGTCAAGTAATATCCAAAATTTGGTGCGATTTAGAACAACTTTTAACTTTGATCACAAATATCTCTGGAACACATGGAGATTTCGACAAGCTTTCAATGGCATTATCAAGTGGGATTCCTCGGGAGTTGGTCCACTAACAAGAAGTTATAGGTGCGCATGTTGACCTACCCTAAGTCAACATTGCGCATTCTGCATATGTTAATGCATTCGAGTTCGGGTCACGTGCTTTTGCTACCTGAGGAATTTCCACCCTTAAATTTTTCCCCCAATTGGACTTACGGTGCTGGTCAGACTCACATTGGGCTTTGCCCCAAATTTTGAGTGTTTTTATTCTATTTCTATTCTTGAAAGCAGTGACCAAGAGAGATAATGTTGTTTCATCCGTACTAATCATCTATGTGTGATTGTGGCCAGCTCATGAGGGTGATTACTGGCGCCTGCTGACACCTGGTAGATACACGGTGACTGCGTGCGCTGATGACGTCCAGTATGACTGTGTCAGTAGAACCGTCGTCGTGGAAAACCATCCGCACACTCCGGCACAGATTGTTGACTTCACTCTTCCACTGGCTGCATCTCAGCTGCAGGCGAGCTCACTACTCACACTAACGTGGCTAGTAGATTAGATTACCAACAGCACCACCCATTGTTGGCTTCTATCCTCCAAATCTAGAGTCGAAATTGGGTGCAACTCCCCCCCCGCTTTTGGATCTAAGTTTACCCTTTCATTTTTGATCCGCCACTCCCTTTTGGGTTTTCCCCTTTCTAGGGGGAAGTTTCGTTAGAAGTATAGACTGAATGTCTTAACTTGCTGTATAGTCAGCATCGCCCTCTCACAGCTCTGCGACCTTCGGGTCAATGCTCGTCTCCATTTCTCAGGCCCTGAGCCGGCAGTGAGTGCAAACACAACTCAGCTATATGGGCGGTAGGCCACACCTCTCTCACATACTGCCGTTACATTCCCGGCGATTAGGCCGGTACCATATTATGCTGCTTGGTGACAGATGCACATGTATGTGAACAACTTGCCCAAGGTCATTACCTAGCAGTACACCGGGCAGGACTCGAACCTGCAACCTCCACATTAAAGTTTGGCATGCTACTGTTACACCACTAAGCCATAATAGGAGAAAATAAAAAATGAGGGGGAGTTTGGTTAACGGTGTAGATTGCCCTGTGAAAAATAGATGATGGAAAGTTTTGTTAAGGGTGTAGATTGCAAAGTGAAAAATAAGGGTGAAGTTTTGATCTACATCCTCTACAAAACTCCCCACCCCTATTTTTCACTGCATGCAATCTGCACCCACCAGGTATAGGGATAGAAGCCACTGACACCACCTCTCGTCATATGGTCACTTTACGTATGACATATTGTTATAATATTTTAACCATAGGAGGCTCTGGTATATCGGGTGTTTCAGAAAAAAATGACACAAAGTTTATTGCACTATAATTTTGCAACCGTGCATCACTGAGTCATGCGGTTTTCAGCAAAGTGTTCAATTTACGTGACAACGACCAGTGTCTAGATATGGCATTTAAATATTCTTTGTTTTGTCACTGCTGTTAGAATTTCGTTGATGATGAATACGACCGTGAGATGCAGGAAGTGCGTGATCTGCTGGAAGACTATTGGAGTCGTCGTCAGTATGCATAGAATCATGACGTGGCATCATCGTTATCAGCTGTGCAGTCGAGTTATTGATCTTGTGTTTGTGAATAGTGTCGATAATCAGTCATCGTCGTCGTTGTTGTTTCCCTGTTACCAATGATCTGCATGTGATCAAAGTCAGGTGTCGTTCACTTGAATGCCATAGGGATGGATGGATAGATAGATATTGTACGCGGTGGTCGATAAAAAATGTTTCACTTTAATTTTGTCCATATCTTTGCCAGTTATTGACTGATTTTCAAAATTTTTTCACTGGCACACTCTGTGTACAGTTTGCAATAATGTGATTATTATATATCCCACCGCACCGTAAATGTGTAAATACACTTCCTTGTGAAGTATAAATGTAAGAAAAGACTAATGATAATAACAAACGTTTGGGGTAAATGATTCATGTGACATTAGACCCACACAGTCTAGTGTCATACAGATCATTTACCGCAAGTTGGTCTGAATAGTTTTTTTATTTATTTACTAAAATGTTTATTTGTAATTATCATTATATATTTATATTTCATTTATATTTCACGTGTTAGTGTATTTACGCATTTACGGTGTTCGGCTACAACGTGTACTAATCGCTTGACAGCAGTACTAGAGTATTCAGTAAGCTGATATGCTGGTATTATCAGTTTAACAATTTCTGGCCCATTATTCAACACTTATGCTTTGAGCCCTGTATATTGCTTTGATGGGAAACTGGGTTGTACAAATGTCCACGTCTGCTCCAGTTTTGTGTCAGGATATCTAAAGCTAGATTGGGATAGGACGTGGTTGTTCATCCGTCCTGATGCTGCACCGATCATCTACAGGGTGGACCATAAAAAACGTGGTACTTTACTTTTGTCCATATCTTTGCCAATTATTGACCGATTTTCAAAATTCTTTCGCTGACACACTCTGCGGACAATTTGCAGTAATGTGATTAATATATGTCCCACCACACCGTAAATGCATTTTTACACTACCTTGTGAAATATGAATGAAACCTGCATGTATAACGATAATAACAAACAAACATTTTGGGAAAATTAAAAAAACACTTCAGATCAACATTGTGGTGAATAATCTGTATAACACTAGACAGTTTGGGTCTAACACAGTCTAGTGTCATACAGATCATTTACCGCAATGTTGGTCTGAAGTGTTTTTTTCATTTGCTTAAATTTTTGTTATTATTGTTAGTTTTTGCTTACATTTATATTTCACAATGTAGTGTAGAAACGCATTTACCATGTGGTGGGATATATAATAATCACATTATTATGAGGCCGTCCTTCCTAGAAGGAGCCCCATCATGTGTTGATCCTGTCCATCTGTCTGTCTGTCCTGTGCCTCCACCTAGAGGGAAAACGAAAAGGCCTACGAATGCCAAACTTGGTAGGAAGGGTCCCTGGGACACCAGCACCCCATGGACCAATTTCAAGGTCAAGGGGTCAGAGGTCAAGGTCATGGCGGATAATTGCGCTGTTGGCGAAAAATCCCCATAACTTCGCCGCCTGTTGTTCGATCAACTTGATATTTGGCAGGTGGCGTAAGGATCCCTTGCCGCCTTGCACAGACCTAGAAAGCCCCAAAACAGCACGCACGTACTCAACTGCAAGGACGGCCCCATAGCGGGCGGCCCTTCAACGGCCGCACCCTCTTGTTGCAAATTGTTTGCAGAGTGCACCAGTGAAAGAATTTTGATAATCGGTCAATAATCGGAAGATATTGACAAAAGTAAAGTGCCACGTTTTTTATGGCCAACCCTGTATTTATTGAAGTGACCATGTACCATAATAATTGAATTGTTGTGGTGTCCGTGTGATCATGGCAGTGTATTTTACATTGTGGACGTGCTTTGGGGAATGATATAATGATCGCACTTATCTTTATTTGTCACACAGGTGACAGCATGGACACTTTTGCTATAAAGTTTTGTTACAACTTTTAGGCAGAATTATTTTCGTAATTTTCATAGTAATTGCATTTGAAACTGTAGGCAATTTATGCTCACACAATGATACCCACCTACATGATTTGTGATATGGTTTTAGACGTAAAATCATCTATCTACACTGTCTGGAAAAAAGTAAACCTCTAGACACTGTACAATAGAAGTGTCAAATCTGAACGAATCTCTATATATAAAATTTTGCTTGCTTAAAGGTCCGTGGTCACCAAAATTAACATATACATTTTATCCATTTTCCTGAAAGTGCAGAATTTTCTGATAACTTTGACAGTAATATCAGCGCCTAGCGTTTTGATAACACGGAAAAATTGACCTTTGAAGTCAACAATCTACGAAAACGACGTAGAAAACGCGCAGCCATGATGACCTGCGGTGACGTCATGAGTCTAGCCTGTAGATGTCATGAATATTAATGGCCTAGACTAGAATGATGACGTCGTCAGCTAGGAAATTAATATTCATGATCTATATGGGCTAGGGTCATGACGTCACTGCAGGCACTGATAGATTAAAATATTTCGCATAACATAACGTAATGCCGCATTTCGTTTGAAATCACGCATTAATTTCATATATTTATGAAGCTCAAATCGACATATTATACATGTGAGGTTAAATGTCTAATTTAAATCTACAGAAGTTGCGCTAGTGAGTTTGACCGTGGCCATGGACCTTTAATCCCCAGTACATTGTTGAAGTGTGCAAAATTTTATTTAGATTTGTTTAGATTTGACATTTCTATTGTATAATGTCCAAGGGTTTACTTTTTCCCGGACACAGTGTAATAATAACTGTTGTCCGAGTGCTTATTGTAATAACGTGTCGGTGATTTTAATGGTAGACTGAAAGGATTGTGCATAGCTAAGTGTGAGCATTTCTACTCCTCAGAGGCTATTTTATTTTGTGACAATTCCGTATAGTGTAGATTTGCATATGGATTGTTTATGCATGCCAGTATGCCACCTGTTAAGCTGTAAGCTTAAAGGTCGACCCTTTGATCGACCAAACTTTCAATGCTAATGGACTTTGGGGCAAGGACGAACATTTCAAATTTTTGGGGTCAAAAGGACAAGGGTCAAGATCACGGTGGCATCAAGTATCTTGGCGGAGGCACGATAATCGACGGAGTCGTAATGACCATCTAGTTTAATCACGTACTTGAGATAGCAGGTTGTATATTACTAGTGTGTCGTGATGTACAAATGTCTTTTAACCATGAATATTGTAACATCTGCTAAGCGTAATAACATTTTTCTTTTTTGTCAGCAGGATTCATTATATTGTGGCAATTGTTTTTTGGGAAATTTTCAGATCTTTTGTTGTCTTAGTGCATTTGTGACAACTGTCAACTGAATAACTTAAAAAGGTACTTAAACATGCACTTTTTGCACAATAACTAGTGTTAGTGTTAATCGAAATTAACAACAAATTACTTGTTAATCTTTTAAAAATTAACCATTAAGATTTTTTATCGTTACCAGTTCTGCTTTAAACAAGAAGCAGATGATTAGATTTTGGGGTGATTTTTTGGCCTGGAACAGAAATATGTTTTCTCTAGCTTCAGTGTTTCAGTGTTATATTAGCATGAATGATGTCTTGACATAGGTTTGCATTTTTGAAGTGCTTTCTTATTCTGTGTTTATGTTTTGTTTCTATATTGCATATTTGAATTTGCATTTCGTTTTTTGTTATTTTCTTGTGTTATGTTTTGTTCAATGGAAACAAAAGATCGATTGTGTTTAGTTTATTTTTTGTTTATTTTAGGTTTATTTTTGTTCAGTTTTGCATTGGTAGGATTTTTATACTACTTTTCCATGTATTTTCAGTTCCGTTCTGTATGTGCTTCTGTTTATAAAAAAGCAGCGATATTAGATGAGGCAGATTAAATTTATTTTGTCGTTTTATGTGCAAGATGTGTTTATTAATGCATATATTTTGAGAAAGAGTGCGCCAAATAATCTTAGATATTATTGTGGAGTGTTCAATTGTGCATCATAATTTATTAGCGTAGATAACATTGCCATTTTTTGTGATTGCTGTTCAAATTTTTGGTAGCCACTGTTCTCAGCAGAACGTCAAAAATCGTGCCGTACAAACTACTAGAAGGTACACAGGGTATTAACTAACAGCTTTTAACACACTTTGCATGCATGTTTTCTTGCTCCTGCTACAGTAACTTTCTGGACTGTGCTCAACAACAGAAGTCATCATATACAGGCCTGAGAACATCTCTGAAATTCCTGAAATTTTGTTAACTGTTTTGAAATGTTCTGAAATCCACAAAGTGTCCTGAAAATTCTCCATATGTTCTGTAATTCTTAAGCGTAGTCGATTTCACTGCTAAATGCATAATTCGTATGGTGAAAAATTACCATATTATACCCACTGTGGCATACGTTTCTTTGCTGAAAAATGTGTTTGTGGCCAGGGCTTCAGCCTGGACTTTGTTGGGGGAGCTTACTGCTCTTTTCAGATCTTTTAGCCGGTGGGGACCCCAAGAACCCTGCTCTCACTTAGAACTTATTTTGCCAGTATCATTTGTTTTGAAAATGTGCTGAGATTTTTTTGTCTTGAATAAAATTTTTCTTGTGTTCAGGCCTGCATATACACTGTGTCCCAAAAAAAACATATCCCCGACATTTTTGGCTGTAACTTGAAAACCAATTATCAGATTTTGATAATTTTTGATACGAATATTTCTGACACAACCTGACATCAAATGACTATTTAGTTTCCCAACTCACCCAGTGTATGCTTTTGCACTACCTACGGAAAGCAGATCAAGCAAAATATGTGTTGAAATAAACAGAAAACCTGAAAAAAACATCCCCGACATAATTGATTGTAACTAAAAGAAAGATTAACAGATTTTAATAATTTTTGGCAGAAAAATTTTTGACACAACTGGCTATTAAGTACTTTTTTTAGTTTCCACCTCACCCAACGTCTGCTTTTGCACTACCTGGGGAAAGGAGACCAAGCATAATACGTGTTAAAATGAATGAAAAAACGTTCATAAATTCCGTCTGTCCTAAACTGTGGGCCCCAACAGTTGGTCTATTACAAGGTTTGACTGTTATGCAGCAGTGTGACTACAAGATGAAGTTTTGGAATGTTTGTGAAGTCAAGAAGCGACTGGTACGGCCTGGATTGGTCTGGAGCAGAATTTTATCGATACTGCTATCAATGAATGGAGAAAGCGTCACCTTGCCTGTGTTCGCATAGT
>Ga0209367_1013865_pt1 | contig 10311 bp, 4 predicted proteins | sample WorMetLIZISLAND2_FD_187412 | JGI IMG/M metagenome (GOLD analysis project Ga0209367, IMG submission 187412) | Marine gutless worms symbiont microbial communities from Max Planck institute for Marine Microbiology, Germany - Olavius geniculatus... ...
GTCAATTAGGAGGCTGAGGGAGCTCACGACGCTCCCCCAGCCTCCTAATTGACTGGCTCACCCCCCTCGACGCCTACGGCGTCTCGGTCTCATAGCCCCTGCTAATTGGCGGGGGGTGTCTCCATCCTTCAGGGGGGGATGGAAGGCCCTGGGACCTGACTTTGACATAGACCAGCTTCGTATTTTACCAGTGAACTGTAGGCCCTACTCGTCAAGTGCTACAGATGATATCATTACACCACCGTTCAATTCTGTCCGCAAGTACCAGAAAAAAACACTTTGAAGTACCGATCTCACTGTTACCACAGCGACCAATGGAAAAAAATTCAACACGAAATATAAACAAAAACTAAACTAATACTGTTTCTTACTGATGATCACATTTCAGTGAACTTTGACTAGGTCATAAGTAAAGTGTGGATCCGCAAACAAATGAAGTGTGTTCATTTGTTCAGTTGGCATAATTCTTAATTGCTTGTGTGTTGTTGAAGGAATTGGACACACTGCTGAGATGTGGAATCTGTTTTGAGTACCTGAAGACTGCGATGCTTTTGCCAACTTGTTCACATAACTGTGCGTGACTGACTATGTTATATAAGATTTATGATTCTGATAGATGAAAGTGCAGGCAAACTGGTAACAGTGTGTGATAATTAGCTTGTTATTGCATTTTCAGAAGTAGCTACCCTGTCAACTTAGTGTATGCTAAGTGCATGTAGTTTGGTTGTAACATGTTTATTATGAATAGCAGCAGCTTCTGTCAAAAGAAAAATGATCTCTCATTTCTTTTGACTGACGTGTGTATAAGTACTTTAGCACCGCTGTTATCAGTTATCTGCAACTGACATGTAACAGCCCATATGTGCTTTTGTGGACTTGCAATTTTGCTTCAAACTTATTGCAACATTGTGTGTAGTTTTCTTGTTCAAGCATAGCTGTGCTGTTTTTTTTTCTGTTGCTAAAACGTTTTTTTTTCTCACTTTGTTTAATATATGATAATGTGAATACTAGTTTGTTGCATTACAGTAGGTGGTCTTTGTGTGTTATGTCATAGTTTGTTCATTGTGCATACGTCGCTACATTGGCTACAAAGAACAGTGCCCAATGTGCAGAAAGGTAAAGTAGTGCCTAAGGATGCATTCTGTTTATATTGTCAGCAGTTTAAGAAGTTATGTTATTGCTTTTAGCTCTGTGATTCAATGTCTCTCCTTGCTAAGTATGATGGATACCGGTAAAAGCTAATCTGATGTTGTAATAATATGTGTGTTGGACAGTCTGTACTTAAACACTGGCTGTATTCAGTGATGTTAAGAAAGATACAAGACCAGGTTTAGGCATGAGAGGGCTGAGCCTTTTAGCTTTGGGCTGCAATGCCAAAAAAGAATTATCATGGCCTGATCGATCCAACTGTTGCAATTTTCCATTTAAACACTGTAAATCTAAATCATTTCAGTAGCTTTTTGCGTCCAACACACCCAAATGAGTAAATAACAAGAAATCTGAGCTAACGCTCACGAGACGCGCGAGAGCTTATGGCAGTTTGTGTTTGCAGCTAATATCGGTTTATCTCCATCCATTTCATCGCACTTCACTCTTCTGCAGCCAAAAATTGCACAGAATCACAAAAATCCTCCATTTTCCAGGTTCAAGGTCATGCAAGATCATTGATGTTGATACCATTAACAAGCACATCACCATTGCTTGTTATGATAATATAGCCAAATTTCGCCAAAAAACCACGTTGTTTAACGCCATCTTACCTTAGGTTACCGCTAAGACAGGGTACCTGCCACTATAAACCTTCCTATAAAATATAAGTTCTATTTTATAAATTTCAACATTTGTTACTAAAAGTACCCAGTCCTTTCCTCTTTCAGTAGCCGTCAACATCGTAGTAATCAGTGTGGTAGTTATTAAGATATAGCCAAAATGAATCCTCAAAAAGGGACCGTAATTTTTTCTTATCCCTTTTTCTATGAGTCCCCAATTATGTAAAGGTGCCCTGTAATCGATCGCCGATAATCGATGTCATATTTTTTTATTAAATATTCATAAAAACTATATATCGCCATAATCCTTATATATCGCATTAATAAATGTGATATTTAGTATTTCTCGCCGTTCGTTCTAATTTGCGTACTTTGACTAAACATATATGACATTTTTTCGAAAGGTGACACACCCCTTTTCGACCTACTTAGTCAAAATTCACATTTTCCACTAAGTCTGGATATGCGAATCTGGTACCGATGGAAAGCTTGTTGGATAAGGATTCCAGTTCCAGCAGTCCAGACCATTTTCAAATCAGTTTATTAGTTTGGCTAAAAATTGGGGTGTTCACGCTAAGTTAATATACAAATACCGAAATCTACATCTCAGTCGCATAACGAGTTAGTTGCATATATCTGTGGTTAGTTGCGTGTCGTCATTTTCCACTAAGTCTGGATATGCGAATCTGGTACCGATGGAAAGCTTGTTGGATAAGGATTCCAGTTCCAGCAGTCCAGACCATTTTCAAATCAGTTTATTAGTTTGGCTAAAAATTGGGGTGTTCACGCTAAGTTAATATACAAATACCGAAATCTACATCTCAGTCGCATAACGAGTTAGTTGCATATATCTGTGGTTAGTTGCGTGTCCTCATCTTGTGAATGCAGTAGACTTAACTTACGCCAGGTGTACTAGTCAGGCTTGCGCATGCCCCTCTTTCTACCTCTTTTTTGGGGGGACCCCCTCCACCCAGCAGCATGAAATTTCGTCACAAAATACTAGAGACTCTAAGCTATCTTGTGGTGAAAACCTGAAGTCGAGCTATCTCACCAGGTCTTGAAATGGTACCGAGTCATGACACCAGGACAGATAGAGAGATGGACAGACCGAATTATCGTATTGCTAATACGTTTTGTAGCTATGCTAGCTCTCGCACGTAAAATAAAAACCATTTACACATGTACAAATTGCGAGAAATTATTTGCTCTAGCATATCATTGCAAAACAATGTTGAATTTTCTGCATACACGGCTGTCATGTTTTGTTTAAACTTGCATGGTTTACATACTTAAATGTCACAGTTTGAACTCTGACTTACTTTGCTGAAATTGCTTGTTTTTAGCCAGTCTTAGAGTCAGACCTGCGTAACAATCGACTTTTGGACCAGATTGTTGAGATCTTCGAGAGGTAACGCATTTATTAGCTGTTGCTTTCCTACTGTCTTTTTTACAAGGGGAGAAAATGTATAGCAGTTGTCTAAAGGCGTGTATAAAGTAACAGAAATGAACTGAACTCGCTTAGTACACTTTGTGACATGAAATGAAATGAATTCATCTGCCAGCACAGTCGATGCAACTGAACTGACATATATCAGTTCAGTTCAGTTCAGTTTGTTTGCTTAGTACACTCTGTAGACACTGGTGGATTAGGAGCTAGAAAAGGGGGAGGGGCATGGTGAGCACGAGCCTGTAGTGGGGGTCGAGGGCTGGCCCTCAGCATGGTTTAGGGGCAGAGTCATGTGTTTTCAGTATTTTTAACATGTTCACATTTTGCAGTCTGCTTCACGGTGGAATGTGGACATATTGGCCACTGCATATGACTGAAAATGGTGGCATGGCTTGCTTGCCTTCCCTATCTCCTTCCTTTCCCCTGGATCCACCAGTGCCTGTAGACCACCGGACTGAACTGAGATTTTAGTTTATTTCAGTCGTTTTGTGAACGCTTTTAGAGGCAATATTGTTGCATTATGCTAGAAATGTAAACAAAGTGAATAACTAGAAAATGTGCAGTGGCTTTTTGGTGTATGGTTAGTAAGTAATGAAATGGTTGGTTGTCAGCAGAGAGGTAGACTATCTTGCTATGTAACCAGCCACTGTGGTCAACTCAGCCTGGCCATCCTCAAGGGCAGAATGGCAAAACATCAACAGTTTTTCTAATTTCAAGTTATTTAAAATGCAGAAGAATGCACTTTTCTGACGGCAGTTCTGTAGCGTACATTGAGGAACCAGCCATCAACAGAGGCAAAGGTTATAAATAACCTTCCTTTCCTTCTTGGGTGTCATGGTATCATGTCGCCGATCTGGCAATTTGGCCATTTGCATCGATACAGCTTCCTGGGTTTTTAAATGCCCCACAGAACATGGCAAATCGGAGGAGTCGAAGTACAACAGAGCAATCACATGCAATGCCGGAACTGTTACGCCCATGATTGTCACAACGTTACAAACATTTTGTGAGCAGAACCGCGAACAAATAGTAATTTAAACAGACAACAACGCACGTGTGACTCACGTTGAAGCGCACACACTACTTGCTTTCTTGATTTGAATGCTGTTGTAACTTAATTTATAAAATGCACAATGTCAGCGAGAAACTCACTGAATCTGAGGCGCTGGTATGTTTTAGGGACAAACCATCATTGGGCACAGCAAGCGTCAGTAATACATCTAATACATCGGTGTTTTCTTCTCCGGTCACCTTGAAACCATTACTGGCAAGTCTTATCTGGGACCCTGTTTGCTGATGTCTTTCTGTCTACTGTCTTTAACGCAGCAGTAATTTTCTGTGAAGCTCTCTTATTTGTCATTTTGTTTTGTTTTTACCCTACTATTAACCAAATCTTAAAGCTGGTATGCAGGAATACGTTCGTATGACATGTATGTCTTGGATTGAAAATTAACAGAGTAATGTTGTTCTGTAAGTTATTTATCTGATGACCCTGGTACATAAATTATTTTTGTGCATATGTGTTTTATGTGTGTGGCTTGGATGTTGAACTTGGACTGGTTTGGGTGCTGTGTGATAGAATGTTTCATCAAACTCTTCGACGTCAACTGATGGCCAGAAGTTCGAACTTCAGTCCAAAGCAACAGAAGTTCAGTCAAAGGCAATGGAGTTACTGACAAAAGGAACAGAATTTCAGCCCAAGGCAACAGAATTTTTTTCTGGAAAGCCAACAGAATTACAATCCAAAGCAATGAAATTTTTGTTAAAGTCAACAAAATCTAAGTCTAATGCAACAGATTTAGAATCTAAAGCACCAATGATTGTCTTGTCAGACAATGAAACCAACGACGATGATTTTGAGTTACGGTCAGCTTCGACTTTCAATTTCACAAACTCACAGCGCGGTGGAGACAAGACTGCATCCATGGCACAAGCAGCTCCTGCCAATGCTGGTAAATAATTGTAGTAATAATAACCTATTTATTTATTTTGTGCATATATGTTACATACATTGCTTACCATAGTGTTTCACACGTTGATTACTCGAGCTCTCTAGTCTGTATGTCACTGATATGTCAGATGGACCTATATACTGCTGGACAGTCATTTGTAATACTTGTTAGGCCTAGATGTCTGCCAGAAATAGCGAGTCTTTAGTTTTTTTTTATGAAAATGCGTTTAGTGATTATCTGTGTAGTATGTCGGTGTTTAGTGAATTACAGATTGTTGATGCAGTGGAAAGTTTGGTCAGTAGCCTAAGGTTCAGTTAATTCTGTCCAAGTGTCCGGTCGATGTAGCTGCCCTATGCTGGGGTTAAGGCATTACATATTTACCTGGTGGGTTACAGTGTGTAAAGGTAAAAGGTAAAGGTAAAGGTCGTCAATTTGTATAGCGCATCATCGCAAACACGCCTCTAATGCGCTTTTGTCACTAACCAGAGCCGCCTGCCGCACGGCCGTCGCGTGCAGCCTGCAGACACAGGCTGGCGCAGTGGCCGGCTAGGCAACCCCAGTCAGCTGTACCAAGGTCCCCACCTTCCGTAACTCATGTAATTGAGTTAGTACTCATTTTACTGTCCCACAGAGGGTAGAAGGCTGAGTCGACCTAGACCTAGTGTGTGGTCCCATATGGCAGGTACTCCATAGCTTTAAAATAAGATTTATGTGAAGAGCTGTGCACTCAATTTAGCCTGTATAACTCTGTAATCATGTAATGGTTTATTTGCAGAGAGGCAAGGGTTTGACAGTGACAGCGATCAACAGCGCAGACCGTCATTTTTTACCGCGACTTCGCCACGGAGTGTTTTAACGTTGAACTCACCGCCTCCAGCGACACCATACACCAGTAACCAGTCTTCACCGTCACTTGCCGGCATGTCCTCTCCAAGCTCACAAGCTACTGGTACTTCGCACTTCACTGCAAATAAGAAAACTCAGTTGATATATTTTTGCTATAAGTAGAAAAATATGTTTGGCTCATGTCCAACATTTTGCAGCCATCTACCTAAAGGACCTATGGAACCCCCATCCCTGTCTGTCTATCCAGTACCAGTTTCTAGCTTCGGAACAGAAAGTTGTGGAAAGCAGAACAACAGTTAATGTGGACATTTTCAGTAGCAGGAGTAGCCGGTGTGCCATTTTGCAGTTCAAAACAGGTCAAAGATAAGGTTTACTGGATGTCAGTCAAAACGGTCCAAAAAGCTTGACTTACTGTTATTGTGATGCCGGGCATTTTAGAAGACTAAAAGAGGACTTTTATTTGAAATTCAAAATTAGTAAGTGCAGTATTCACACTTTATGCAGTGACTAGGCAGACTGTCACGTCCCATGCTGGCAGTGTTTCAGCGTTTTTCTAGATCTATGGCATTTTCAAAAATTGGTAGTTTTTGTACTTCCAGCGGAAATTAAACAACAGAGCTGGTCGATGCAGATTGCAGAGATGAGTGTGATGTTGTTGTTTTTGTGCTTGCAGTGACGTGTCCGGTGTGCAATGTCTGCCTGCCTGCACGTAATATCAACATGCATCTCGACAGCTGTCTAAAGAATGGTTCAGCGCAGGTCACATCGGTCAGGTCAATGTTCATCGGATCTAATGCATTTTGTCTTTTCACGATTGCATTTTGGTTGTTATGTTCTGGTGCTTAGTCTGTTGAATAGGTGAGCATCCATTAGGTGGTGGTTGATTGCTTTTGGGCGTTTTTCAAACGGGGTGTTGTTAGTCATCATCATCGTTTGAGTGTTGTTTGCGTGCGTAACTTTTCTAATGACGCATGTGGCCTTGCCAAATTTGTCACTTGAAAGTAAATATTTATTGAATTTTTATCTTATTTCCGATAAACGACAGCTGGTACTCGATTTACCTACCCTTGGGTGACGGAAGGCTGGTTGGACCTCAGTGGTTGATCATGTACATAGACGGTTTGCTCATCTAGTCAGTCACCTTACCCGGCATATTTGCAACTTTGTTCGTTAAACATAATGTCTTAACTACTGGACCATGCCACCAACAGAACATTCAGGGCCGTCTTAATCAATAAGCTAGTTTTGATAAATGTGGTTGGCGTGTTTATAGTAAGATGCCAAAGCGGAAGCCGCTGCCGAAGCTGGTGTATAATCTGCTGAAAGACAGTGAACTCAGGAAGAGGTTGAGTGATGTCGGGCTGCCAACCCATGGACATCGCAAGGTTAACTAGAGAGCGCTCGTTAGAGTGCATATCTTTGCCAATTCATGTACACAGACACACACACGGACAGATCAACCAGTCTCATAATCTCCACCAATTCACTTCGTTCCATTGGCGGAGATAATAAATTAAATTACTTTTCAATGTCTTATCGCTGTCTTTTGGTGTTTGAAACCCAACTGCTGTCTCTGTTTCACCATTTGGTGAATCTTAACGGTTGTTATCATCCCATTGATGTTGTGTGGCATAGGACAGACTATGAACAACTGGGCTAGTTTTTGATGCAACTTATGGTCATTTGAGGACTGATAACTTGGAGTTTTGTGCTGTCGTCGCTTTTTTCCATTTTTGCCACATAATGCATGTTTATTTAGAAGGTCTGAAACTCGGTAACAAGGCAAATTTCCGTGAGACTAGTTTTGTTGGTAATGGTTTAATACTAACATACTAGAATTTTTTCATTTCTTGTCACAGAATTGGAGCATAATGCATATTTAGTAAAATTTGATGTTTTTTATCTTATAATAGTTGGGTCAACATATGCTTGAGCCCCCCAAAAATTCCAACAAATCATTTTTTTGCTTTAACTGCTTCAATTGGTCATGCTGAGTCTCAGAAAAAAAGCCCTGGGTCATATGACCCTGGGAACATGGTTAATTTACATATTTTCAAGATGGCCACCATTGAAAATTTCAATTTGTACTAACTTTTTAATGGTTGGTTTTAGACCCCATAAATGTATTGGCAACAGATATAAATATAGGGTTTCTGAATAAAATAAACATAATTTCATCTCCATGTGACGTACCATGACGTACCTGTGACGTCAAAGTTCCACTGTTGCCATAGCAACCATTCAAAAGTTGCAAAATTTTGCATTACAGCCAGTGGAGAGTTCAAAGCAGTATAACTCGGTCCCCATAAACGATAATTGCGCGCTGTTTGCAGCTACCCCTTATTTTCAGGGTCGGGCAATCTAACGATGTCATTTAAGTGTACCCCCTAACGAACCCTGTTGCCATAGTAACCATTCAAAAGATGCAAAATTTTGCATTACAGCCAATGGAGAGTTCAAAGCGGTATAACTCGGTCCCCGTAAGAGATAATTGTGCGCTGTTTGCACCTACCCCCCTATATTTGGGCCCAGGCTATCCGATGGTGTCACTTAAATTTCTCCCCTGCCGACCCCTGTTGCATGCCAACAAATTTTTGGGACACAATTGACGATAACTCGGCACCCGTAAAAGGTAATTGCGCGCTATTTGCACCTACCCCTTTATTTTCGGGCCTGGGCTATCCGATGGTGTCATTTAAATTTGTCCCATGACGACCCCTTTTGCCATGGCAACTAACCGTTCTTATTCAAAGACAAAATTGGCTGTAGCAGACATTGTTACATCACACATAATTTTTTCCTTGCACCAACTTCCTTTACCTGCCCGGAGGTATTCTGAAAACAGTAAATAAATTTATTGTCATAAAATCAAATAACAAAATTTTGAACAAAATTCGACTAAAACAGCAAAAATCTGAGCAAAAAAATCTTCAACAGTTTACAAACTATGTAAGGGCGATATGAGTTAAAACTCGAAAACAGCAAAAATGATTTTGTTCTCATTAGGCGAAATGAGACTTCACCGTATTTACAGGGTGGGTCATAAAAAACGTGACACTTTACTTTTGTTCATATCTTCGCCAATTATTGACCAATTTTTCCAATTCCTTCATTGGCACACTTTGCAGACAACTTGCAACAATGTGATTAGTATATTTCCCACCACGCCGTGAATGCGTCTCTACAGTACATTGTGAAATATAAAGGAAATATGAATGGATAATGATAATAACGAACCAACATTTTGGTAAACTTGAAAAAACACTTTAGACCAACACTGCAGTGCATGATCTGTATGACAGTAAACTGTGTGGGTCCAACACAGTTTAGTGTCATATTGATTATTCGCCACAATGTTGGTCTAAAGTGTATTTTTCCATTTACCTAAAGGTTTGTTATTATCATTAGTTTTTCTTACATTTAGATTTTACAAGATAGTGTATAGACGCGTTTATTGAATGGTGGGATATATAATAATTACATAAATGCAAATGTCCGCAGAGTGTGCAAGTGAAAGAATTTTGAAAGCTGGTGAAGATGTGGGCAGGAGTAAAGTGCCACGTGGCCACGTTTTTTATGGTTCACAGTGTAGAATTAAATTTGTAAGAGTGCATATGTTTGAAATTGTTTGTTTTATTAACCAATTAACTGATTTGTTACAAGCTGCATACCTTGTCAGTGATGTGTACTGAGCTTGTGTGGTGTGTTGAATTTTTGATGTTTGTTTGTTGTTGCATCAGACGCTGATTGAACGTCATCGTGAATACACGCTCATCTACAATGCAGAGTGCGACTCACTCAACCCTAAATCTGGTGCAATTACTTTTTCAGTTATAATACGATCGTCGTGTAATGGGCTGCATTTCTGGTCTTGCCCATACTGTCCCGATATCTGTATGTCCTGTGCAGTTTACTAACTTGAGAACAAAATGTACAGAAAAACATAATTGGTGTTAATCATAATGGGCGGAAGTATACAGTGAGCCATTTTTATGCGCGAAAGCAGCTACTGCTTTCAGCACGTCTCAGCCATCGCAATTCTGTCTGTCCGTCTGTCTGTCTGTCACATGGGTGGATCAGTCAAAAACGGTGCAAGATAGGATCACCAAATCTTCACTGTCGGCTGCCTGGAAGACTCTAGTTTCAGAAACCGTAAAGCTTTTCCATAAATTTGAAGGGGGGTCACCCCGAACGAAGGCGCTAAATGAGAGGGGGGTGGGCAAAATTTGCGATTTTTGGCCAATAAGTCGCTGTATCTCAGTAACGGTGCGAGATAGGGCCTAGGTTACTATTAATC
>Ga0209367_1013866_pt1 | contig 10311 bp, 8 predicted proteins | sample WorMetLIZISLAND2_FD_187412 | JGI IMG/M metagenome (GOLD analysis project Ga0209367, IMG submission 187412) | Marine gutless worms symbiont microbial communities from Max Planck institute for Marine Microbiology, Germany - Olavius geniculatus... ...
TCGGCTGCCTGGAAGACTCTAGTTTCAGGAACCGTAAACCTTTTCCATAGGTGCGAAAGGGGTCACCCCAAATAAGGGTGCTAAATGAGAGGGGTGGGAAAATTTGCAATTTTTAGCCAATATGTCGCTGTATCTCAATAACGGTGCGAGATAGAACCTAGGTTACTATTAATCACTGATAGGAAGTCGTACACTGGCTCTTGATTGCCACTGAATTCAATGACTTTGGATGACCTTGAACGCTAAAATTGAGGTTTTTGTGGATTTTTTGGTGTTTTCATCTGCGAGACACATTTCAAGAGCGAATTGCGCCAAAATCAATTGAGATAGACATGGAAAAGCTGCATATGAAATTTTCAGCATTGAATGTAGATTTTGACGGTCCAAGTCTCGATTTTCTAGATTCAAGGAAACCTGCGCACGAAGGCATCAAAGGGCGGTACCCCATAAAAGTCGTTATTTTACCGTTGTTGGCCAGTCTTTCATGAAAATGGTTGCAGATAGGCATGGGCATGCTGCTTAGCGCTAGTGACAAGCTTTTCAGTCGTATCAACATCGATGACTTTGAAAGACCCTGAACTTGTAAAATAATTGGTTTCAGTTGATTTTTGCGATTTTCGTCTGCAGCGCACACTCCAAGAATGAACTTCGATTAAATGGCTGGAGATTGACTGACAGTTTGCAAACAGGAACTGCTATAGGCTTTCCCGCGTCTCGTAAGCATTAGCTCAAATTTCTTGTTAAAGTCTGCAATAGCAACAACAGTATTGCTTTCTGCATCATTGCTAAGTTCTTTTTGGTTTTTTCTCTGTTAACTTGATAATTTATGAACCGGTGCACTTTGCTTGATGAAATTTTGCGTGAACATTTCTCTTGACAACTGCAAGAATGGTATCAAATTTTAAGGTCAAAGGTCAAGGACACAGGCCCAACCGGATTTTCGGATAATTTGCCATTGCAACATAGGGCCTTGCTTCTATAAACTGGGTTGATAGTTGTTGGCTGACGCTGACATCATGCTATAGATATCTCACCATTTCACGATGGCTGCCATGAACAGCCTTAGCTTTGCATGAGGTTTGACAGTTTAATTATTTCTTATTTTATGTAGTTTGTTTTTGCAGCTTTTTGCTAGCTTGGTTTTCATCTCTAAACGTGAGGACCACTGCTGTCGAAATACTAAGTAGTAGTCGATAGCAAATATTTTTGAAATTTCCAAGACTAAGATCAAGTATTTTTGTCAAGACTTTGTTTTTGAGTTTGTGACACTTGAGACCAACACCTTGCTGCAAAAATGTCACTGCGTTGTTGTCTGGAAGGACAAGGAAGCTAATTGCTCACCCAAGCATATAAATTTTGCTCCATCCGAAAACTCCATCTTCTTGTCTCGCCTTCTTTTTTAACATCGAAAAATGCGAAAGTGTTGAACTGGTTGAAATGTTTGCAGATGTATGCATCGGAAACTCACGAGGAAGACCAACCAGCCAGCGAAGACGATGATGTGAGTATTCTTAACTAGCATCTTGGTAGTGTTGAGTTGGGCTCACAGTTTTCTGCAGGCCATGGAATTTTGAGCCGAACTGCAGAATTTGCTGTTTTTCCTACGGAATTTTGATATTTCTGTGTAATTTCATGGAATTTTGCAGAAGTTGAGAAATGACCTATGATTAGTTCAGTCGTCAGCTCGATAATGTAATTAAATAGACTAAATGTATCATGGAAAAAATCAAACTGAACTGCCTAAATCTGTGAGCCATACTGATAGCCACAATTGTAAATAAAAACAGTGTGAACTGACGTATTTGTATGTCGCTAGCATAACTGAGCACAATGCTAGCATTCAGTAACTGAATTTTTTTAACAGGATAGAACTCACCTTTTCAGCGATTGCTGCATCGGTCTGGAACAGTCTGCCGGAGTCGGTCCGGTCGTCTCCATCGTTGCAAGTTTTCCACACCAGACTGAAAACCTAACTTTTTGCCCGGTCTTACAGTCATGACTAACAACGTCTCATTGCACTGGCTACTATTACGTGACTTCACTGTTTAGGCTTATTGTTACGTGTCCTTGTAGTCTTAGGACTTAACGCCACGCTAAAGTTAATTCGTCCATCATCATCATCATCAACTCAGTTTACTCACAAACGTAAGGTCGCAGTGAGCCGCGGAATTTTCTGAACTGGCCTACGAAATTTGGCAAAATTTTCTGCATAAAACCTAGTGTTAGGGTGGATTGTTCCGTGCCTAGGTTAACTCGCGGTTTGCTAGGTAGAATCTCTGATGATCGATTCGTTGCATTTTTTTCTGTGCTGGAGGAAGGATTTTGAAACTAAGTCAGTACTTAGATGCTGGCTTAGTGTCGAATCAAGTTAATCGACGCCAAGTTTGGTTAGTACTTGGATGGGTATTTGACCAAACAATCTCAGTATGTAGCTGACGACCCAGATCAACTCAGCCTGGCCATCCCTCCGTGGGTAGGCGCAGTGAGTACCAACGAAAGCAGGGATGTAAACAGGCACGCTGCTCGATGCACTATCCTCATGTCCATGGTCTCGCAGCGTAAACCAGTGTTTGGCTGATGGCTAAGATAGCAGATATTGGGGCTGCTCTATGGGCTTTGTGGCTTGGCTTTACGTTGTTACGTTAGTTAATGTTTGGTAGCGTTTACTTTCATTGCTTTTTCATAACCTACAGTGTACCAAAGACACTGTCATTGTTTGTATCTTTGGTTTCATTATTACTATAGTAAATACGTTTTATGCACAGGGGCATATACCCAAAAAACCCAGTGAGTTTTGTTGGGTAGGCACACCTAAAATCAACCAAAAGCTTACGGAAACCTTGACCAACTTTTAGTTCTTTTGGTTCCACTAATTAAAAAATATTTCATTATGGTTAGGTTTCGAAAGCTTTTAAAGTCATGTATTTGCAAATTAATATCTATTTATCAGACATTGACAGTATCTAGCATTGCTCAAATTCCGATAGCATCAAACTCCAGAAAACCCCAAACCCATGAAGTTTAAAAAACCCAGGTTGGTCATGTTTAACTCAAAAAACCCAAAATTCGCTGGGCTGGGCTTTATTAAAAGAGGTTTTTAAACAGTATGTAGAAAGGAACTGTTGTGTGCATACAATTATGTAGGATGATATTGACATGCTTCGTGAGCCGGTAAAACTGGTGCTTCCGCTATCATTGAAAAGAATACTAACAAAAGATCGATACCTGATCAGAACCAAACACATGGTAAGTTTTTTTTAACTGATGTGTACCTCTAGTAATATTATTGGGATAATACTGATGTTGAATATGCCATCTTTTGAGCAACTTTGACAGTTATGGTGCTGTTGCCATGTACACGGTGTTTCATAAAAGAGGGACCCCTTTTTGTTTTTTTCATAATTCACTCAAACGATGATCAATTTGTGCGACATTTTTACCAGTTGTAGCTGAAGAAATACCAATTCAAAATATTTTAGCAAAATATGGCTGTTGATTAAATATTTTTTGCTAGTCGTGATGTAATACTGACGACATGATGCGTCGTGAGTACAAGCTTGCTCGTCTCAACTGGTGCTGACAGTTGCTGAATAGCTGCCCTGCTTCGATGGTGAATTTCATCTGCTTCACTGTTGGCAAATTGTTGAAGTTTTACCATTGCTGCCACAAAAATCGCCCAGAATGATCGCTTTCGCGCAATTGTTGGAATAGCTTGACTTTTGCTGCTGATTGCAGCTTCCAGCAACACGGTGGTGACCAGCACACAGAGATTGTGAAATGGTTGAGTTTCTTCTAGATTGCGAGAGACTTGATTTCAAGCCTCCATGTTGTTTAGTTCTGACATGATGAACATTTTTCATCAGCGAACCCGATTAAGTTTCCCATCGAAGCGGTGTAGCAACTGACAGCAACAGTTGAGACAAGCAAGCTTGTACTCATGACACATTATGACGTCATCGTTACGTCACGACTAGCAAAGAATATTTAATCAATAGCCATATTTTGTTGAAATATTTTGAATTAGTATTTCTTCCGCTACAACTGGTAAAAATTTCGTGTAAGTTGATCATCATTTGAGTGAATTATGAAAGAAAGAAAAAGGGGTCCCTTTTTTAAGAAACACCGTGTGGTTTCATTAATGTGTGTTTTAAAAAATTTTTGTTGCATAAGCAGATTAACATGACAGAATGACTGTGGTTTTAAATCAGCATGAAAACAAAGAATTTTATTGTTTTACATCAGTTATGTATAAAAATGCATTACAGAATTAATGTCGTAGTTCACGGTGGCAAAAACTGGCAAAACCGGTTTCTGCCACTGAATCGGTTAAAACCATGGTTTAAACCACCTTTGGCAGATAAATGCCAGCCGTGCAAATAAATGACTGAAATAGTAGCGGGCGTGTTCTGTAGCTGGTAAATTTGCCGGCATCGCTGAATGTGGTGAATGTTTTGGAGTCGTACGTCAAGAACTTTGTCACGAGTTCTGCAACGTCATTGTGTGTTGATCGCCCCACAAGACTTACTCGCAGCGGAGATGACGAAAAACTGATTACAGCACTAGAGAACAGGTTACAGTAGTAGTAGTGGTAGTAATAGCTGAAGTCTTAGTTGTAGTAATGGTAGTTGTTGTTAACTACTTAAGTAGTTTAAGTTGTAGTAATTGTAGTTGTTGTCTGTAGTGTTTGTCTGTGCAAGGAGCTCGTGATCAGTCTGTGTGTAATCTGACTTCACACTACCTCTGTTATTTGTTGTTGTTGTTGTTACGTGCGAAAGCAGGTACTGCTGTAGTGCATCTTAGCCATCACAATTCTATCCGTTCGTCCATCTGTCCATCTGTCACACAGGTAGATCAATCAAAAACAGTACAAGCTAGAATCATCTAGTCTTCATCGTTGGCTGCATGGAAGACTCTAGTTTCGGGATCAGTAAAGCTTTTTCATCAATTTGAAAGGGGTCCCCCGAGCAAGGGTGCTGAATAAGAGGGGGTAGGGAAAATTTGTGATTTTTTGCCAACAAGTCACTGTATCTCAGAAACGGTGCGAGATATGGCCTAGCTTAGTGTTAATCACTAATAGGAAGTTGTACTCAGGCTTTTGATTGGCACCGAGAGCAATGCCCTTGGATGATTGCGAATGCCAAAATAGGGGGTTTTATGGATTTTTGGGTGATTTTGGGTTGCAAGACACATTTTGAGAGAAAATTACGCCAAAAACAGTGGAAATACACCAGGACAACCTGTGTACAAAATTTTCAGCATTGAACATAGATTTTGACGGCCCAAGTCTCGATTTTCTAGGTTCAAGGAAACCTGTGCACGAGGGCATCAAAGATCGGTACCCCCGTGAAAGTTGTTATTTTACTGCTGTTGGCCAGTCTTTCGTGAAAATGGTTGCTGATATGCATGGGAATGCTGCATACCACAACAAGCATTACTGATGAGCTTTTTAGTCATATCAACGTTGATGACTCTAAAAGACCCTGAACCCAAAATAAAGAGTTTTATTGATTTTTGTGATCTTCGGCTGCAGCAGACACTTCAGAAGTGAATTGCAACAAAATGGCTGGAGATAGACTAAGACAATTTGCGCACAGGAACTGCTATGAACATTTGCTCAAATTTTTTGTTTTAGTTGTCATAGTAGTAGTAGTAGTAGTAGTAGTAATCTTAGTTTTTGTCTGTATAGCATTCGCCTTCGCAAGGAGGTGGTGGACAGTCTTCGTGTAATCTTCGACTTCACCCTGCCTCTGATATTACTCTATGATTCGGAACGCACCCAGTATGAGCGGGTTACTCAACCTCCACCAATCAAACTGTTAGTATCTGTCTTCTCATGTTTCATCCAATACTTGTATGAGATAATTTTCCTGTTTTTATAGCATGCCTATAGCTAGCAGTGTTGGCAGAGGGCAGGGGACACCTCGCTTCCCTTCTTCTTTCTAAATTCTAGCCTTTCAGGAAAATTTTTCTTGTCCGATTTTTTTCAGATAGAAAATTTGATGTTAGTGATCTCCCCTTTTGAGGAATTAATGGGCGTTATTGGCATTCTTGAGCACCCACAATCGCTATCGGAAAATTGCAACTTTCTCCCGTAACTTTTTAACCCATTGCCTATAGCTGCCTAGTACTAAGACCCCGCATTAGTAGCAGTTGTCAAGGCTGCTGATCATCCGAGCCATCTAGGGGCCAACTCAGCCTGGCCAGCCGTCACTTTTGAGATAGGCATGATGAGTACTGGTAATTAATTACGGCCACCTTTAAGGAAAAAACTGCGATCTGTGCATAGCAGTACTGAGTCTGTTATCAAGACTGCGAGAATACCGAGTATGTCCATCCTCTCCTTGATGGTGTATTTGACACGGAAATGTAAAAAGGTAAAGGTAAAGGTGGTGTTCCCATTGTAGAGCTGCGGAGCGTCGCCTGACATTGTGCACTTTAAATATGCATATGCGCCTACTACTCAGTGACATCTGCCACCCGACACAGGTGAATGTTCCCCACTATAACTCCAGCCTGCAGACAGGGGCTCAATTTACCTACCCCAGAGGGATGGAAGGCTGAGTTGGCCTTGGTGTTGGTTATATATGTAGATGGTCGCAGACGGTTACCTGTGCAAGTAGTGACCACTTGATAGTGATCTAACTGTGAGTCAAACCCAAGACCTTTCAATCATAGGTCTGACACCATACTTTTACACCACAAAGCCATCAAGTTTAGTCAGTTGTAGCAGCGGTAGTAATCATAGTAATACTTGTTGTTCTTTCAGTAAGCTGGAAATACCAAGTTCACCTTCGGGGAAGTCCCTGACGAGGCAGAGGAAGCGACATCGCGGCCGAAAGTCCGAAGATATTCTCCGTGATGGCACAGTTGACACAGAAGTGGTTTTCAAGACGGAATTGCTGACAGCAGCCACTACAGCTACCACAATAACTACTACTACTACAACGTCATCGCCTCGGGGCCAGCAGAGCTCACCACGGAGATTGGGTCAGAGAAAATGCAGCAGAACTTCTGTGGCGGACGCGGAAGACGATAAAATCCAACGCTGTGAGTCTAAGAGAAAGAGAAAGCGACGAACGTCAAAGGACACCATACTGTTGCAGACCGAGCTTGTAAGTCTGTCAACGATTTTAGTCTTAAGTAGGGTGATTCAGAAAACATGAAGTTTGGATTTTTTCATGGGGCATCCTCTCATTATGCTACAACTTGATGAAGAAAATTCTGTAAAAATTTCATGTAAATTGGTTAATATTTAGGGGTTGCTACTGGCTATCAAATATTTACATTTAGCATTTGCAGGATTGCAGGAGTCTCCAAGTCTTCGTCATCAGTATCTGCGTACTTTCTCATATCTTCTGCATGCAAATGCTCGATGTCCGCTGGGAGGAGGCTAGTTCTGTTGCTGGTGATCACAAGGAGTAGAAAGCCCTCATCGCCTAATGTTCCAGTTGGAACAGAAGGATCCAAGTCTGCCTAAGATTATACATTAGGTAAGCAAAAAAGCAGAAAGTTTGTAACTATAACTATTTATTTACTATTGTCCACTGAAGTGGGAAATACAATCATTTACATAGTTTTTATCGAAGTTTGCATTATACGCCCATGTGTATAATAGGCCTACCATGTGAATATTTTGACAGCTGATAGCAACCCCTAAATACTAAACAATTTTCATGAAATCTTTCACATACTTTTTTTCCATAAGGTGTAACATAATGAGAGGGTGCCCCATGTAAAAACCAAAACTTCATGTTTTTTTATCTACCTTCCTAGTCTTTAGATTATTTATGTTATACTGTGTGTGTTTTGAGTTAATAACGTTTTTAATGTTTTATTTTCAACAGCAGGCTCCAGGCTTTGACATTGTTGACATTCTTATTCTCCTCGTTTTTTTTGGTGATTTTTACATTTATCAATCGATCAGTCGAATAGCAGCATGTTGCATATGACATAAAGATAAAAATCATAGAAATTCAATACAAAAACTAAAACCGGATGTCTGGTAATCTTTATATCTCTGAGGGATTGACTAATAGACAGTGTTCTATATTCATGGCCAACAGTACCAAGCACCACCCAAACTTTTGTTAAATTCAAAGAATTTTTTGTGTTTTTTTGTTAAAATAATTTGTTGCATGCTTAATGAGGTTCAAAATATATAACAACCTGGCTCTAAACCGTGTTTTTGCTGTTTTAGAATATAATGCCTCCACCAACATAGTGGTTGGAGGCATTATTTTTCCAGAGTGTTCGTGCATCCATTTGTGCATGCATGAGTCCCGACCAAACATTGTTAGCTAAATATCTTGAGTTTTGACGGAATTTGACCAAACTTTCACATCTAACAGACTTCAGAGCAAGAATGAACGCATCAAATTTGGGGGTCAAAAGGTCAACAGTCAAGGCCACAGTGGGGTCACATATGACCCAAAATGCACTTTCTGGCCTGTTGTGACGGAGTCATAACCACCATTTAGTTTACCTATTATTGAGTGTTTATTGTGTGACAGATGACGGAAAGGGAAGGACCATTGGATAGCTGTATGCCGCCACCACTGCTTGCTGCTCACGCTAACTCAGCCTCCTCTTCTAGCCGGACTTCATCCCCGGAAAGACCGCTTCCCCGCCTCACGGCTGTGGTAATTCCCAGCACCCAGCTGCTAGGGGATTTTGTGGTCGGTTTTCCCCCTGCTGGTGTCCGGTATCAGCCGGACGTTGTGACGGAAGTTCTTGGCTGGAAGCTGGTCCCCGACATGTTTTTGAATCAGCAGCCGCAGCCGCCGTCACTTATCTATGGTGCTCACCATTTGCTCAGGCTCTTTGGTCAGTTTGGCTCTTTTCTGATAACTATTTTTTATGAAAATGTTACTGGGGAGAGATTTTTGGGAAGAGGCAGTTATGGGGTTTAGGAGAGTGCTGTAAGCTCCCCCACATGTAGAATTTTTATCCGTTTATGCTCTTGTTTATATGTTCCTTTCTTTTTGTTATTTTTAGTTAGTTGCAGAGTTCAAAAGAACATTGTTATTTATTTGCTGAAATAAAGTTACTAATTGCCTAGTTTTCTTTTTTCTGCATTTATGGGATTTTGGGGGTACCACCTAGGGTATTTGACAGTGCTGTAATCTCCCCCATAAGCAGAATTTCGATATAGGTATGCTCACGCTTCTGTGTTTCTTTTTTTGTATTTCTGATTAATTGTAGTGTTAAATGTTATTGGTTTGCCAAAATAAGAATACTGATTGTGTAGTTTTTCCCCTGAATTTCTTTTGTTTTATAATTTGTTCAGCCCTTTGATGTATGTGCTATGTAAGGCTAGTGTTTTAACGAATTTAGGACGGGATGATCAGTAATGTCATTTTTTATGATTTTTTCTGTTTAAAGCTGCATGCCGCCGTTAACAAATCGGCATGTTTTGTGTATTCTGTAAATACAGCTGCAACTTGGCAGAGCTACTTGCTGCATACCTTGAAGGTTGAAGGTGGTGTATAGCTTTTTATCGGAAACCCATCCCAAAGCTATGGAGTGTCACCTGCCATATGGGATCAGTGTCACCTGCCGCTCAACACATGTGATCGTGCCCCAGTGCCCCACATTAACTCTGGCCAGGCTGGTGCTGGATTTATTTATCCCAGACAAGGCGCCTGTCCCTGTTCGGACACATTGCACGAATGCCTGATGAAACAGATGCAAAACAGATCTTAACAGCTTCCCTCGCAGGAAACTGTATTACATGGATGAAAACCATTCAGCAGGATCTGAAATCCAGCGACCTTAATATGGACGACACAGTTGACTTGGCTCAGAACCATCCATTCTGGAGATTGATGTCTACGTTTGCCAGAAATCATGATGATGATGAGACAGAATGATGCAATGCTGTGTTGACCTTGATCATCACAGGCTGAATGGTAGTTCAAGCCCTGTGTTAATGGCGACCTCTCTTTCTTATGGGAAAGCAAAAAATTCGACCCCCTACAGAATCAAAACCCCTGACCAGATTGAGATAAAATTTGGCAGGGTTGATTACGTCGGCGAGGGGACCCGTCATGCAAAATTTTATGCAAATCCCTCTAAGGGGGGCTTCCCGGCAAATGGGTGAAATATACGCCAAAATTTTTGTAGCTGTACGTATACCTTTTTTTCAAAAACTCACCTACAGGTCAGACCCTTCGGCGGATTTTTGCACGCGATGGCTCAAACGACGCGGTCTCACGCAAGGATGTGCCTTTTGGGGGTTAAAAAATTTGAAATTAATATTTAACGTATTTATTCAAAAAAATTACAATGGGGCCTATGGGGAAAATTAAACAA
>Ga0209367_1013867_pt1 | contig 10311 bp, 9 predicted proteins | sample WorMetLIZISLAND2_FD_187412 | JGI IMG/M metagenome (GOLD analysis project Ga0209367, IMG submission 187412) | Marine gutless worms symbiont microbial communities from Max Planck institute for Marine Microbiology, Germany - Olavius geniculatus... ...
CGGCTCTAGGCTGGGGTGTTAACGCAAGCACGAAATTTGGGGGCACCGCCCCCTTAAAATTTGGGAGGGCAAAAAACGTTCAAAATTTAGTACGTTTTACAACAACTTTCTAGTTTGACTGCGAATATCTCTGAACTGGATAGAGATATCGACATAACCTAAACGGCGTTATCAAACACGGTTAATTCCGCGTTGAACAAAAAAAATTTTGTGAAATTCCGTCCACTACGAACCAAGTTATAAGCGTTAATGTTGACTTACCCTAAGTCGCATTTTTCGGAAAACCATATTTCGGCCCCTAGGAGGTGCTGCGCCCCCAAATTTTTACACGCGCTAGAGAATGACCAAGTCTTACTAGCGCACCCCCCGCCGGGTACGGCGGCCCCCCTTACAACTTTTTTCAAAGGGGAGTCATAAATTGCCTTAAAATGTAGCGTATTAGCCGCGAGAAATTTGGAGCCAAAGGGAGTAGCTTTATGAGACTTTGTCACGTGACGTGCTGCTAAATGTGGGTGATAACGCGTGTACAACTTTTAGGTCGCGGTGCCCCCTTAAAATTTGGGAGTGCAAAAAGCGTGCAAAATTTAGTACGTTTTATGACAACTTTCAAGGTTGACCGCAAATACCTCTGAAATAAATAGAGATATTGACAAGCAGTAAACGGCGTTATCAAATACGATTAATTTCGCGTTGAATAAAAACAATTTGGTGAACTTTGGTCCAGTAACACCAGAGATTACGCGGCTAATGTTTACCCACCCAAATCAAATTTTTCGGAAGGCCATATTTTGGCCCCTAGGGGGTGCTGCGCCCCCAAATTTTTACAGGCGCTAGAAAATGACCAAGCCTTACTAGCGCACCCCTCATCGTGGACGGGGGCCTCCTTTACATTTTTTCAAAAACTGATGAAAAATTGGCTTAAAATGTAGCGTATTAGCCGCGAGAACTTTTGAGCCAGGGGGAGCAGCTTTATTAAATTTTGCCACGTGACGTGCTGTTAGATGGGGGTGACAACGCGGGTGCAACTTTTGGGGGTCACCGCCCCCTTAAAATTTGGGAGGGCAAAAAACGTCCAAAATTTAGTACGCTTTACGACAACTTTCGAGTTTAAGCGCAAATATCTCTGAAATCGATGAAGATAGCAACAAAATCTAAACGGCGTTGACGAGAACGATTCTTTTGGCGTTGAACAAAAAAAATGTGTGAAATTCCGTCCACTACGAACAAAATTATAAGCGCTCATGTTGACCTACCCTAAGTCGACTATGCGCGTTTGGCGTATGCCAATGCATTTGAGTTCGGGCCACGTGATTTTGATGCCAGAAAAATTTTACCCCTCCCCCTCTAATTTCCCCCAATCGGATTTAGGGCGCCGGGCGGACTCACGTTGGGCTTTGCCCCTAATTTCTAGTTTTATTGGTATTCGCTCATTTAGCGTGAAAATGGTTGCAGATAATCACAGACATACTGCCTATCATAACAAGCACTATTGACGAGCATTTTAATGGTGTCAACCTTGATGACCTCGAATGATCTTGAACCTTGGGCTGTTGTGCACATTTCAAGAGTGAATCGTGCCGAAATGGTTGGAGACAGACCAAGACAACCTGTGTATGGTTTTTTAAGCATAGAACGTACATTTTTAACAATGTACAATGTAACAATGTAACAATGTTTGACCTCCTAAATTCAAGGAGTCTTCCATACGGAGGTCCCAAATTTGGGTACTTCTTCAAGACAATGTTTATTATGCTGTTGTAAGCCTACACGATTTCCCAGGTGGCAAGACCGCTGCTATCGCGCGTCACGTGAGCTTTGCTCAAATTATTAGTTTCATTGCTACGTTGAAGTGACATTTTTTGAAACTTAATGTGCATATATCGAAAGTTATTAACGTTTTAAACTTTTGATGTCGTCGTGGTTTTCTTGCATCTTGCATTACTTACATGTACATACTGTATAGGCCTTATAGGCCTACGGTTTTTGATGATGATGGTGATGATATTGATGTTACTTGCAGCCCTTGCCTTAATTGCCGTTTTGCAGATATTGATGAAGATGATGGCCCTGATTTGTTGAGATCAGAATTAGACACATCTGTTGCGAAGTTAAGAAAAAAATTAAAGGTGTTGATAACATTTATACAGGCTGCCATATCTGCGGGAGTTGAGATACTCTTTGAGCTGTGCTGACAGCTTCCGCAGAGCTAAAAGAAATCTGTGATAGTTTTAATTTACAAGAAGAGCGACAAACTGGCAGAAACTGCGCTGAGACAATTACAGAGGATTAGCTTGCTTCCTTACTTTGAGAAAGTTATGGCGTCAGTTATATACTTCAGAGGATCAGAACACGTATTAACAAAACGTTTGACTTATCGGCCACAGCCTATATCAGTTTTTCTTTGCAATTGATTACTTGTTAAACAGCATCGTGTTAATTTTATTTTCAAATACTTTTGCATCACAAAACAACAAGCGAAGCAATGTTTATTTTCTGATACCGCCCGAGCTGTAAAAAACTCGCTGTCGCCAATAAAAACGCAACATCGGCTACTAGGATCTACCTGGGCTGTTCTTGTTACTATTGACAGCGTTAGGAAGTCGACTTCGACCTATCCAACGGCGCCATCACCCACCCGCTACAACGTACCGTTTAGCCACAGTAGCGCGTAGTGACCTTTAAGATCATCCAAGGTTGATGATTTTCATCTTATCTGAGACGACGTATGCCACTTCCTATTAGTGATAAATAGTAACCACGGCCCTATCTCTTACCGTTTCCGATATATGGCCACTTATAGCTCAAAAATTTTCCATTGAAAATTGCGGCCAAACTGCTGCAGATGGAGACATGGTTACTACTGACAGCATCTAGGAAGTCGCCAGCGCCCTATCCGATAATGCGACTTACCGTCAAACCACAATACTGCACGATTGTCATACTATAGTGCGTTATGACCCTTCAAGGTCGTCCAAGGTCGATGATTTTAATGTCATTTTCAAGCCAATATGCGACGTCATATTAGTGATCAATAGCAACCGAAGCCCTATCTCGCACCGTTTAGTCACAATACATCCGTGACAGAGGACGACAGACGATGGACAGACGACGGACGACAAATATACTATAAGCGTCACAGCTATGCATAGCTGTAGCGCTAAAAGCTTGTTAGCAAAGCTCAAGCGGGATTCAGAGTAGACGTACAGAGAGACATGGACCCCGAAGTAAGGACACGAACAAAAGGTACAGTGTAAGGGTGTTTGAAGTGTCCGTCCTGAGAAGAATTTGTGACATAACCAGGCGGGATCGGTGACGCAATGTCGACATAAAGCAAGATACGGAGATTAGCATCATTTTGGTCTTCTACACGCTGTGTTTGAATTGTGAAAAATTAATTAATTGTGATGTAAATCTTATGTATATAGTACATAATTGATTCCCTTTGTGCATAATTTGACAGAGTGTTGGGGGGTTGAGAAAGCAGTTGGGGGGTTGAACTCCCACAATCCCTCCGGCAATTCAAACACTGTCTACACGGTTATGGCAGCAATCAGCAAATAAGAGGCTGACCGTGAAAAAAGTGGACAAACAACAAAAAGCTGCTCTAACGTGGGGATATCAGTCATCGATGATATCGAAACTATGAAATTTGCTGGAAGTCGGAAAGCATGGAAGATTGGAGAAACCCTGTCCTGAACCTGGGCTGTCAGCGCGGGGAGACTTTGTCATCGTCGCAGAGACGTCAAGTGCCTCTGCATCTTCGGACTCCATGGCGCTATATAAATATTGTATTGTCATTAATATTGTTAGCATTATTAAGTCAAGTAAGTTGTGTAAATGTATTTTGGTCGTATGCGGTTCTGGCGGCCCCTTGCAAGTTTTGAGCGGCCCTTTCTTCTGGAGTTTGCGGGTATCGCGGGGTCATGTGCACGCGCGGACGTTTTGGAAGAACCTTTTTACGAATGCTTCGCGCGTCTTAGCGATGGCCTGGGCGTCTGTCCGTCTGTCCGTCACATTGCTGTATTGCATTAAAACGGTGCAAGCTAGGATCACAAAATGTTTACTGTGGGCTGCCCCAAAGACTCCAGTTTATCGTGACGAAATTTTGTACCAATGGGCAAGGGGGTTCCCCTCGAACAAGGGTGTCAAAGAGAGGCACCCCTTAAAAAGACGTTATTTTGCCGTTGTTGGCTCTTCTAGTGTAAAAACGGTTGCAGATAGGTACATACGTGTTGCTTATCATAACAAACACTGGTCACGGGCTTTCAATTTTATTAGCATCGATGACCTTGAACGACCTTGAACTCCCAAAATTAGAAGTTTTCGTGAATTGTTCGTGATTTCGGGCTGCGACATACATTTTAAGAGTAAATTATTGCGCCGAAATGTCTACAGATAAACCCAGACAACCTGCATATGAAATTTTCAGCATTTAACTTAGATTTTAGCTGTTTAAATCACGACTCTCTGAGTTCAACGAGGCCTGCGCACGCAGGCGTCAAATAGGGATACCCCCTAAAAGTTCTTTTACCGCTATTGGCTTGTGTAGCGTGAAAATGATTGCAGATAAGTACATACATGCTGCTTATCATAACAAGCACTGGCGACGGGCTTTTTAGATTTATTAACATCGATGACCTTAAACGATCTTGAACTCCCAAAAAGGGATTTTTGGTGAATGTTTTGCAATTTTTTGGCTGAAGCGCAGTTTTTAAGAGTGAACTGCGACGAAATGGTCGAAGATAAATTAATACAACCTGGGGATGAAATTTTTGGCATTAAAGTCAGATTTTAACAATTTAAGTCTCGACCCTCTAGGTTTAAGGAGACCTGCGCAGGTAAGTATCATATATGGATACCCTTTAAAAGTGGTTATTTTACCGCTATTAGCTCGACTAGCGTAAAACAGTTGGAGATGTGCACAGACATGCTGCTTATCTTAACAAGCACTAGTGATGAGCTTTTGAATGGTGTCAACATCGATGACCTTTAATTACCTTGAATCTTGAACAATAGGGAATGTTAGTGTTTTTTTGCAATTTTCGGCTTCGGCGCATATTTCAAAAGTGAATTGCGCCGAAATAGCTGGGGATAGATAAACCTGGACAACCTGCGTAGGCCTATGAAATTTTTAGTATAAAACGTTCGTTTTTAACAATCTAAATTTCGACCTCTTAAATTCAAGGCGTCTTCCGTACGGAGGCCTCAAATTTTTGTACTCCTTCAATATGCACTATTATTTTATTGCGCGCTGTACACGATTGCCCAGGTGGCAGGAGCGCTGCTATCGTGCATCATATGAGCTTTGCTCAAATTACTTGTTATCAGGGTTGTTAATATTGCATTATTGCAATTATTGCAATAAGTATTGCAATACTCTTCAGTATTGCAACAGGTATTGCAATACTGGTTGCATGCTTAGTATTGCAGGTGATATTGCAATACTTATAGGACTGACATATTGCAATACTTGGAAGCAATACTTTTTTGATGTAAGGTACACTTTATCTTAAAGATGCTGTTTAATTACGCGAAGAATCTTTATTTTTTGTTCGTTCGAGTGAAAAGGACTGAACAAAAAGTAACCTGTCAACACGACTTGCTTATCGCTTAAATTCTGGGTTGACCACATTATCACATAGTCTGAAGTGAACCCAAAATTTAGAGAAAGTTGTACATAGCAGCAAAAAATCAAAATTTATTTGAGGGTGCAGATAGTGTAGTATTGCAAAAAGTATTGCGATAATATTGCAATAATGACTTGGAAGAAAGTATTGCAATCAGTATTGCAATACTTTTTGCCAGTATTGCTAACAACACTGCTTGTTATAATAAAAAATGCAGGCAATATTTTTTAATTTTAAATGGAATCTGATGACACGTTTAGATCGTACATTGTCAACAGACAGAAGCTTTAGCGATTAAGAACGTTTTGCTTTCGATCGCTTTTTATTGATCGGACGTAAATACCCATACATTGGTTTTGTGCCTGATATAAATTTCATATGGTAACTATTATTCTTGTAGAAAAATGCATATTTTGCGACTTTGTAAAACGTCTGACAGTGACAACTTATCGCTCAGCGTGAGTTCAGTGGTGTATGGCTGATGCTATTTTACTCGTCTTTTGCTTTGTTTGATTTGCAGCTCACGGCATGTCTACTGTTCCGTGTACAGGCATTTGTACGTTTCTCGCTGTTGTGTAGGGCGAATTTCGGAGCAGGAATCCTTGTTTTATTACGGGGACGGGGCCAACGGGCTAGACTTTGATTTTTTCAACAGTCAAGGATCGTACTCACCGGTCTTCGACATCCAGCCTACTGATGAGCAGCGTCAGGAAGCTGAGCAGCTGTGCACTGTCGGTGACGAGTTTAGTGAAAGCTGTGCTTATGACCTCTATGCCACCAATAACAGGGCCACTGCCCGAGGTTCTGCATCATCCCAAACCACCTTCTCTGCTGCTGCCAGCAGACTGGGTATGTTCATCATATTGCTGCTATCATCTCGTTGTTATTGACGTTAACGCCTGCTTGCAGTCAAACGGTTTCGTTTTACATGAATAACCACATCTAAAACATATGTGTGCTAATGTTTGAGAGTATGCTACGTGCGAAACGTTTCAGCATGCGCGGGAAGCTGGCGGCTTAAAAACAACTTGTACGGTGGACGAGGCAGATGTAGGCCTATTTTATATTAGGGGCATGTAGACAGTTTGTCTTTTTTATTTCCATTTTTTCCATTTCCATAACTTAGTATTTTCCCGTTTTTGGTAATGAGCAGTCAATAGCACCCACAAAGAATTAAAATAAAGATACTGCAGAATTACGGACAAAAAGCAAGCAGTTTTTTTTCTAATAAAGCTTTGATAGCAAACTAAAAACTGCACTAATACGGTAGGCCTATTTTAAGGATGCAATATCAGTATTAAAGTTTTTCTAGCACAAGAAGCACAGGAATTTTTAGCCGAACGTAACGCACGTAAGTAACGGTCTGGCTATTGGTATGAGTTATCGTCTGTCTTCTGTCTGCCTGTTTTTTTGTCACGAATGTGTTGTGGCTAAACGGTGCGAGATATGGCTTAGGTTGCTATTGATCACTAATAATACGTCGCATATTGGCTTTCAAATGACATGTAATTTATTGACCTTGGATGACCCTTAAGGGTCATAACGCACTATGGTATGTCAATCTTGCGGTATCGTGGCTAACGGTAAGTCTTAAGGGGTGGCACCGGTATTATCGGATAGGGCGCTGGCAACTTTCTACAGGCTGTCAATAGTAACCATGTCTTTATCTGCAACGGTTTGGCAGCAGTTTTTAATGGAATGTTTCAAGATATAAGTGGCCATATCTCGGAAACGATGAGAGATAGGGCTTAGATTGGTACTGATCACTAATAGAAATCGCTTACGCCCTTTCAGATGAAATGAAAATCATCGACCTTAGATGACCTTCAAGATTACTGGCAACCAGTACGGTCAACTATCCTAGCGGCAGTTGGGCTTCTTGTAAGGCTTTATAATTTATACTAGATTTTCCTCCACGATTTTATACGTTGGAAGTGAACTGAATGGGTGCTGATGTCGACAGACAGCTCACTGCCTTCCGGGGCTTACATCAGTGGCTTAATTTATGTGTGGATTTACATCATCGTGTCTTCATTATTGTCATGCTTTGAATAAATAACATGGAAATGAATATTGCACTGTAATTATTATAATTGAACTAAAACTATTCATGAAATCTATAGAAGATCTACAAACCTTTATAAATATTAAGCTTACCTTGAGTTTTAATATAATCGTAACTGTTTACAGGTGACATCCTCTTCCTAATCATGTTACTTGCGATGTTTGTGGTTGCAGGAAACAGCGTACCTTTCGTATCTCTAGAAGGAACTGGAAATGATGGAAATGAATCGCTGACGACACAGTGGACTGTATCAGAGCAAGGTTCAGTGACGCTGACAACTTCTGATGCAGACAGTGACGCCGTATTTGTGTTTGGCTGGGAGCCTCTGCCGACAGGATCCACTCTGACGCAACTGGATCCAAACACGTGGCAGTTTGCATGGACACCAATGAACATGGATCCCGTTGAACTAGTGTTAGTGGCATACTGAAAAGAATTTGCACTGAGTTTTTATCTAGATACCACTGAGTACCACAGTCTGCGCGAGCGGATGAGTATTTCTGAATGAGGGTAGGATCGGGCCGGAGTTGAGGCACCGTAGGCGCAGAGTGGGTGAGGTCTCTGGTGTCCCTTTTGCCAGTAAGAAGAAAGCTGTCTTCCTCCCCGAAAAAAAATTAATGCCTAAATAGAAGTACTGCATTTTGTTGCACTTTTAACTTTAAGCATTTCCGTCAGTTTTTATCTAATTTTGTGTCAATTTCAACAAAAATTTATGTAAACCTGCTCGTCCGAAAGTGCTTAAACCGTTTGGGGGCATACGCGGGCTCCACTTTCCTTGAACCTGCGCGTGGTACATGTGTGGTTATTATAATTTATGGTTAGTCTTAGATTGCAACGACACAGTAACATGTTGTACGGCATAGTGACTGTTGATCTGGCTGTGTTACAGGTTCAGTGCTAATGATTCACGTGAGGCTGCGGCGCCGCTGACACTCATTGTCCTGCTGTGTAACTGCAGCGGCGCTGACCACGGCCAATGTGTCTGGGACGAACTCCAGGACGGATACAGGAACAATGACACGTTCCAGATCGTTGCTTGCGACTGCAATGCAACCCTCTACGAAGGTCAGTCAGGACTGCAGTAATTAGGCGTGGAGACTGCAGCCAAATCTGTCAGTTTTTTGTACGTGCGTCGTTGTCTGATTTTTGGCCGACCGTTTGGAATCAGCTGTCAGAAAATTTGTGCGAGGGAGCTCCCACTGTCAGTGTTTTGCCAATCAGGGCCCAATCTGGTTTAAATCCGACGGCTTTCGTTGTAATGCTAGAAGTTTTTTTGCTGATATTAATGGCATTATGTTTCAGGAGACCATTGCGAGATAGCCATTAATCCGTGTAATGGTGATCCATGTGGTGATAACGCGACCTGTGAACAGACGAACACCACCGACCGTTATAGGTGCACCGGTTGCGCTCAAGGCTACAGAGTCTCCGATAATGAGTTGAAATGCGTCGGTTAGTGCATCTTTTGATTTATAGTGTGGCAGTTGGTGACGCATAGTTCTAAAAAATAACACTATTAACTAATAAGGACAGATGTATTGCTTCATCATTTATGCGTTTTTTCGTTGTGTATTTATTTTGTAATGTATTACTTTTTCTGACGTGATCTCTTACATTTGAAGGTTCTTATTTGTTTTTTTTGGCTGCGTCAGCTTTGTCTCATTATTATTCCACTGCAGCATTTGCACAAATTGCCATATTTTCGTTTACTTTTAACTGAACACCTGCAATCTTTCAAACTGTCAGATACATCAGCTGCACAAACCGATTTTTAACTCGTCACTGATGTCAAGGCCATCCCCATTCCTAAGTCGGTTTAGTGTTTACTGGCTTAGAATTAACGAGTTCGGAATAATACATTTTTTCTCTAACCTATGAAGTTTACACCTAGTACCACTCAGTAGCTTTTATTAGCCTGCATAAAAAGCACATGTCGGTGTATCGTTTTACGTATGCGCCACATTCGCTGATCCGTGATATCTTTGGGTTTGCATAAGCACGCGATTTTGTTTTGCTACACTAGCCACCCATTTATCATAAATAATAGCTTTACGTTTATGGCACATTTAAGGTCACTTATTTGCTATTTTTTTTAGCTTAGTTCGTTCGTATAAGCGCTTTACACGTTACATTTATTCAGGCAAATAGATCAACAACTTTTTGTACCAAAATTTGTTGATACTAAAGTGGGATTGTTCGAGTTATTTCTGCTACATTAGCCATCTATTTGTCTTAAGTATTGATTGTGCGTTTATAGCATTTTTAGTTTTTTCTTGTATTTTCTAGCGCATGTTAGACTCATTCGTGTAGATAGATCGTTCGTTGTTTGGATGTTGTTTTTGCCATTACAGTGTCACTGCACGCGTTGCAGCCTCTACTTCGTTTGCGACTTATGACGCTGTAGAAATGTGTTTTGATTGATCGATTGGTTGATCGATTGAGCAGTGAAGTGCAGTTTTGTTGCCTTTTCAGACATCGACGAATGCAACACGACGAACGACTGTAACACGACGTCTACGGAATGCGTCAACGAACAAGGGTCATATCGCTGCGACTGTCTGCCGGGCTTCTATGGTCCTGCTGGCAGGCTATACTGCGACGGTATATCTTGTTTCGTAC
>Ga0209367_1013869_pt1 | contig 10310 bp, 7 predicted proteins | sample WorMetLIZISLAND2_FD_187412 | JGI IMG/M metagenome (GOLD analysis project Ga0209367, IMG submission 187412) | Marine gutless worms symbiont microbial communities from Max Planck institute for Marine Microbiology, Germany - Olavius geniculatus... ...
GGGATGGGGTGGAGATGGGGATGATACTTCATCCCCATGTCACTCTTTAGTTATGATTCATCCATATACCGGGGGACTGAAAAACTAGAACGCCCAGCCAGAACATGCAACATACCAACCAATCAATCTCACAATCACAAATGTCAAGTTTAGATCAATGTAAGTGCTTAAAACACAACAAGGACGCCTAAAAGAAACAACCAAACAATCGTAAAAAACAAAGTAACGAAAATGTCACAGATTAAAAGCAAGTGTCAGCATGCATTCACTCACTCAATGATGACAGACTGTGTCTCAGTAAACTAATGGTTAGGACCTTGGATAGGCCAATAGGTCACAGGTACGACTCCTCATCGGGCCACTATCCAGCAGTTACTATATGAATGGATGACTGTCTGCGAACAGAGAAACCATCTAAGTATATAACCAATCACCAATGTCAACTCAGCCTTCCATCCCTCCTGGACAGCTAAATTGAGTAATAGCCTGTCTGACTGGGATTAAAGGTCCATGGCCATGATCAATTCACTCGTGCAATTAATGTAGATTTAAATTAAACATCTAACCTCGCATATATAATATGTTGATTTGTGCTTCATAAATATATGAAATTAATGTGCAGTTTCAAATGAAATGCGGCATTACGTTACATTAGGTGAAAGATTCTAATTTACCAGTTCCCCCGGTGACGTCATGAGCCTAGCCTAGAGACATCATGAATACTAATGGCCTAGCCAGTAAAGTCATCAGTCTAGGCTAGGCCATTAATATTCATGATGTTTATTGGCTACCATGATGCCATCACCTGGGGCGTCTACGTGCCAATATGGCAACACATGTTCTACGTGATTTTCACAGATCGTCAATTTCAAAGGTAAATTTCTCCGTGTTGACAAAACGCTGGGCACTGATATTACTGTCAAAATTATCAGAACATTATGCAATTTTAGGAAAATGGATAAAATATATACGTTAATTTTAGTGTCCACGGACCTTTAAAATGGTGTGCTTTCACCTTTGTCGAGTGGATGGTTGTGACCGCATATGACCTGTGATGCTCTGTAGCTCTGAGACGGTTAGCATTAAGACCTTTTAAACTTTTTCGCCAACACAACATGGCTTCAGGACCCCTGGCTAATCTCCACCAGCCTGTCTCTACATTGTCAGCCATGAACATCTGTGATCTGCTGACTGTAAACAGCTACAGGTTCCGCGGATGCGAATTTCAATGTACAAAAGATGTGCATTTGCACACGTTGACACATCTACTTGGAACGCTCGTCCGAACTATTTTAAAACCAGAACACGCTCTCTGTCCACCTACAGACATCATCTCTAACATTTTACTTCTCGTCCTACTAGCACACTGCTGAGTGCAATAAAGAACATTGAAAGCTCTGAGCCATATAAATTACCTACCTAGTACTTACATGACTACTACCAAACAAAGCTGGTGAGCATAGCACTTGAAACTCCGAACCAAACCTGGAAAATGTGAGCATCTGAGACGAGCTGAAGGAATTCAGCAACAAATAGGTAGACCTCAGCAGTCGCCTGAGCCTCAACCGCTCTCCTCTTTAACAATACTTCCACTCTGCATCACAGAGACAAGCAAACTCAACACTATTAAACCAACAACAAACGATTGACAGCAGCATCGCAGCTTAAAAATGGAGGCGAGGCAAAAAATTGCAACTTCCCAACAGACAGCTAAAAATTCAATTTTGCCCCTTATTTTCCCATAAACTGGGATTTTCAGTCCCAAATTTCAAATGATGGATAAAAATTTTCCAACGAAAAAAATTTTGCAAGTACCCAGCTGCTGTCCCCTCCTGCCATGACATATGCCGACAAAAACACAAAACTCACATATATGCGCAAACAATAAAAGAACACAAGAGACTAGACAAAATTTAACCAGTGCAGTAACCTGATATCAACAGGATAATTAACACGAGTGTAAGCAAAGTCAGGCAAAGCAAGTAGTTCAAGCAACATCGATTTACACTCTAAAATCAATTTAAATTTCATTTACTGATGATAAACCAACAAATGTTATAAAAAATACATCTTTCAGAAACCTAAGTAGCAGATTTGCTAACAAAATTAACACCAAAGAGACAGAGAATGCATCGTACTTGTGCTGACACCAGGATGGCTCTTTGACAAATTCCAGAACAAGACGAAATGACGGAAACTTGTCAAGAATTGCAGACATCTGCACAGCGGACATTCACTGATTAGTTCATCAGTGACACAAAATAAGTACATACCAAAAATAATAACAGTGGTGACGTGTTATAATGAAAACACAGTGTCCGATAAATGCAGTTGCCATATGCCAGGCCTGGTTACTACCTGCAGAGAGGTTAAAGTCCAAGTCGGTGCATCATTTTACGTAAATGTTATAAAGCGCTAATTGGCTTAATCAAATGCTAATTTGTCAATATTTATTAATCTTCTGGTTGCTAATACATCTTAATACCCTAAAAATCAGGTTTAAAGTACTCACTTTTCCCTTTTCACGGTTTTGGCCATTATCGGAACTGTGACGTCATCTGCAGGAGGGTTGCTAACTAGCTTTATTGCCTTGAGATCAAATGCAGCTTAATTTACGACCAAACAGCCTTCAAAAAAGCCAAATTCTGCATCAATAGTTGGCCCACTATAAAACCACAATATTCCAGCACATGGTTAATTTTACAAACTGCACACCTCTAGTAGTGATCAGATAAACAATGATGTAATTTCTGATGTCACCTATGCGTTAGTACTTGTACTGTAAATCAGACATTATATCGAGTAAAACCGACAGATTTTATCATGTTTTCAATGCGAATGTCAGTTTGTCAACCAAGCGTCCTGTGAGTGACGCCATCAGTATTTGTGGCCCCCTTGGGTGTGTTCGACTGGCACAACGTATTTGTGACAAGATTACTTCAAAGCAATGATTTCATTTCAATTGATCAGTGTATTATTAATCAGTATTACAATCTACACATATTTAGCCAATATCGTTCTTTCGTGCGATCCGGCCTTTAACCATCTCGGTATGATATCAACTACCCAGATCAACTCAGCTTTCTATCCACCCAGGTTAAACAAATCAAGTACCAGCCTGTCAAACTGGGGTTAAGGCAGAGCATGTTAACCTCTGTCTGGTAGCAGGTAACACTGCATGATCTCACATGGCAGGTGATGCTCCGTAGCTCTGAGATAGGTCTCTTATGAAAAGATGTCACTCCTTTTCATGCATCATAGCTCTAACCATATGTATATGGTAAAAGATAACAGAGATCCACTAACTTACCAGCAAAGCATTGTCATCAGTGAGAGAATTCTGTTGACTGATCAAACTTGCTCGACGATTCATTTTTATCTTACTCTGAAACACGGGGTACAAATCTGTTAGCACAACATGTTCAACATATCGTAGTACTGGACGACAGCAACAGATTAAAAAAAACTAATTCTGACATCGTTCACTGTTACTGTCTTGCATGCACATCAATTTTCACATCAATGTATCATTGTCTGTTATCAAAAAGCCTAACTGTTATGCCAGCATTCAATGAGCGTACCTTCTAAGTAGCTATCTCATTTCAAGAACTGCAAGATATGGAGAAAAAAATGTTAGCAAAATATACTGCACAGATACAGACACAGACATTTTCAAAACAAACAGTACTGATTTATTCACTAAAACAGTAACATTGAACACAAAAAATTAAAGCCAAAATGCAATAAATATAACAATCAATTGCTAGCAATCACCTGGCAAACATGATAATTATTCAATAAGGACACCATAACCAAGTGATGACGTCACGTGACCCCAAAAGGTCAAAGTCATGACCCCCATCATATTTGAGGTGCCATATCTCCGTAACAATGCAAGACAGATGCATGGTGACGATAGATTTTTTATAGTAAAGTGCTGGTGACGAATCGAATGGTCTCATGACTGACAATGTTTATTGTTTAGTTAAAATAATGCAGAAAAACGAAAGGATCATTGCTGCTGTACAATTTGAAATTAAATTGTTTTGATTTATTCTTACCGGTCTAAACAGCTCACGGATTATATTTATACGAACATATAACGTAAAATGTCGAAATGCATTGGACAGACTCCGTGTTCATATGAACATTATCTTGTTTGTAAGATAAAACTTGAAAAATGACACGTACAAGTGAGTAGAGACCAAACCTCAACTTTGGTCTGAACACTGACACAGCCGGCAAACTTGAGCAGAAATGAAGCTTTTGACTCCGTCAATTCAACGACACTACCCGCATCTTCAGTCTTCTTCTCAGCTTCCGCAACCTTCTCACTCTGCTGCTGCTCCAGCTAAACATGCAGTAGGCATAATAACTTAGTTCACGACCTATATTTGCCGCCTATATCTCACTGTGTCTGAAAAAAAGTGTTACAATCTCACTCCACGACGACTGAAACGTAGCTCAGGTTTGTGTATAGCATTCATTCTCAAGCAAAACTCACCGTTGATCACAGTCATGAAATAAGTACATTTCAACATGGCGTACAGTGTATTATACTGTGTTACACTCACACAGTACACTGTGGACCATATTAAAACCCATAAATCACCAGCGGCAACTCAACGTCTAAAAATCATAGCCAGATATCATCATCCGAATAAGCCTAGATTATTTCTCAGCCTATGGACGTAGCTTCCATTCAAAATTACCATCAATGAACAGTGTTATTTTACCTGCTTTAAGCATGTTAATCTCATTAATTGCTATTATGCACTGTGCTTAGCAGTGATATGTCCATCAATGTCATCATTAAATACCGGGTGGCGCAAAAAAACGTCCCGAACATTTGCAGGCATTATTCACCCAAGCAGTCGAAATGTATCAGTGCAAAAGCATACATGTAAAATTTGAGTTGCTTTGATGCGGTGTGATGCTGTCTTTACATAATTGGATTTTTAACTCGTCTTATGTCATTAAGCGGCATTCAGTGGTGTCATTAGTGAAGTCATTGAAATTGATAAGTAAGTAAGAGTGCATATTGGTCTAAAGATGTGCAAAAGAAAATTTATCTGTATAAAATATACACACTCTTATAGTTACGCAAAGTTCGGGACGTCTTTTTTGCGCCACCCGGTACACGTACATAAATGCGTAGATTTTTTAACATAACATATTTATGTGAAACATGTAAAAGCAAGTATAATTGAAAATGCAAAGCAACAAATAAGACGCACCAAGAACATTCTCAGATTTTCAGCTGCAACAAAAGCCTGGTGAATGCTTTCCGTTATCCTGCCTTGGTATTCACTTCTCACTGTAGACAAAACACACACATTTTTTGTATTAAAAAATCAACTTTTTTTCATAACGATAATAACAAAAATATTACACCAAAGCAAACAACTAATAACTAATAACTAATGACTAACAAAAATGATAAGTGGTTTACAACATATGGCAAAAATCAAAGATGGAACCTTGATATTTCCAAACTATATTGAACACAAATTAGAGATAAAACGCTCGCTGAAACAGTAATGTTTTTAGGTTCTGTTAAAAAAATGTAGCGCCAGACAGCTGTTGAAGTGACAGTGGCAGACTGTTCATGGCAGCCAGTAAAGCATATGCAGCAAAGCGTTTGTTGTCCAAACTTTGTCGTGTGCACGGTCGCTCATAGCGAAGACTGCTGCCAGACTAAAGTCTAGTTCACAATGCAAAATTATGCAACACTAGCTGTTTGTGTGACAAAGTCAGTGAGATAAGATATACATCATTTTGAACAAATAATGCTAAAAACTGTACCATATCTTTCAATGTCTTCACGTAGTACAGGAGTGTGCCAGAGAAGAGCTGCAAAGACCGTGTGAACAGTCCGGTTGATGCTGTCTCCGCCAATCAACTGATGATGATTACGGTAGTGTTCACGACATCTGTATGGTAAAAAGAACATAAAAACATCAACGATCCAGACACCAACTGCAGAAACTACAGACAGAAGTATGAAATGTACGTGATACAATGGACACATCACCTGTGCTGGAAAACTTTATGTACGTAGATTAAGCACATAAACTAAAAAGACTGAAACTGCTTTAAATCTTTAAATAAAACTGAAATAAAAGGAAAAAAAATGGAACGAGTACTGCCAGCAAAGAAATTTAAAAAAACAATAAAATGACTGCTTATAAAAGAGACGGATGCCTGAGATCAAACAAACTGAATAGATGTGTGACAGAAACAATGTCTATGCAAAGTTGCTATTAAAAGACTCTGTGGTATTGTGTTAAATCGAATGTGAAAAGTTCTGGAATATTCCTTAAAGATGCCCTATTGGATGCTCCACAGATAACAAGCAAATATCTGTGGAGACTAAAAATTGGGGGCAAAATCAGACAACCCAAGGTCATAACTTTTGCAGCTTGATATATCGAGACCAAATAAATCCTTCACAATCTATATGTCAGTAAAATGCACCATCCATCTTACATTCGCATGAGCCTGATCTAGATGTTACATCGCTACAATGTATGTATCACACACTAGAAGACAGGACGAATGAGCAATAACTCACTTCTTGAGAAATTCCTGAGCTGGTGTATCCTCGGTATCAAGCAGAGCCAAGATAAAACCATTAGCCAGTGACTCCTCTCCAGCCATCTGTCATGAATGCATCGTTGACATCATCATCATCAGTAGGGCCCACAGTTTTCCGGCAAATTTTGCCAAATTCCGCAGGCCAGTTTGCAAAATTCCGCAGCAAAATTGTCCAAATTCCGTGGCTCACTGCAGCCTTCCATTTGTGAGTAATCTGAGCTTTATTCTGTTCAGAAACTTCGCTGGTCCATTAAGATGGCACAACACTTTTTCAGAACCTCAAAAAATGCAAACTAACAGAATTACCTATTCAAGAAATGTATTTCCCCAGGAACAGATTTTATGAATCAATGTGTCTGATACTCACATATAACTGCAATTTACACTTTATAAATGTGCCCACAGACTAAACCACTACTCTAGTTTGAATCAGAAATAAACAAAAAAAAACAAAACATGATAAAAAAAGTGACAGAATAGAAGAAAGAAGAGTGACATAGCACTTACAAATTCCTTAAACTGTGCCTATACCTTAAAAATAAAAATTACGTGAAAAAGAATGTTGTAAAAATGCTGCAGAAAAAAAGTAATAAGTCAACAGACATGTCGTCCAGAGAATGATCGTTCCAGTTGTTTGACCACGTAACCGCCACGAAAGACGGTCGTCCACAGTTCGCTCTTGAGCAAGTCGGCTTCCAGCTGCTTCGTATCATTAGCAGAGTCCAAGTCCTTGCCCGACGCAGCTAAATATTGAACGCAACACACTGCTAATAGAGTTGATTTAGAAATAAATGAAGAAAGCAAAATTATTAATATGAACACAAATGTATACTCCTTACACGGTATACTGAATAAGTTAAATCTTACTCACAAGTGTACTTTGTTTATTACCTAAATTTAATCAACCCTTCCATATTTTCACACTGCCTGCTCAACAACAAAATAATAACTAAAAGTTGACATTTTGGAACCTGGCCTAATCCAAAAAACGGAGTATTAAGAATGAAAATGCAAAACAGCACACAAGCAATATTCGAAACAGTAGCAAAAATGAGTGAGAAAGAAACCATTTGACTGTAAAAAGTAAAGCTCCAACAAATTCAGAAAATACACTTTCAAAATAAGCCTAACCTAAAAAAACCAAAAATTGGCACACAACAAAGCCGAAAAAACAGCGCATAATTATTCGGATTTAAAGATATGCTTTGACTATATTATACATACCGAGGGGTGCATTGTTGTCAAGCGTGACGGCACAAAGCTTGCCGAGCAGTTTACAAAGAGATATATTGGCATCAAACAGCCATTCCACTGGTGCTTTTATCACGCCTTTAGCCATCACCTAGTGCACAATAAAACATGGGCAGTTCAGTCACAATGCATGCTCTTGGCCTCAACAGCACCCTCAGACTAAAGCAATAAACACAATTACAGAACATAGTTACACAAATCGTGTATCACAACAAATATAAAAATTCAGCAGAAAGCACAACAGAAATAGGAAGAAACAGGCAGATCACACTGGGATAAGATCTAACAGCCAACATCGCTGATGACAGGTCATAGCATGTTAAATCAAAGACAAATCAAACACCAACTGCAAATATTGACTGCTTGCACAGAAGATTACAAAACTGTTTAACATAAAAGTGAATACTGCAATCTAACTTAAAGATCCATGGACACCAAAAGTAAAATACATATTTTATCCATTTTCCTAAAATTGCAAAAATGTCTGATAATTTTGACAGTAATATCGGCGCCCAGTGTTTCATCAACACGGAGACACATTTAAAGTCGACGATTTACAGACATGATCTAAAAAACGCGATGCCATTTTGGCTAGGCTGCACAACCGATGACGTCATCGGCACGGCCCATCAACATTATGAATAATTAATGACCTAGCCTTATCTAATGACGCCACTGGCTAGGCCATTAATATTCACAATGTTGATAGGCCGCACCAATGACGTCACCGGTTGTGCTCGTCTCTTGAGTTTTTTCAGCATAACGTAACGTAAGGCCATATTTTCGTCACAATCAAGCATCAATTTCGTATATTTGCAAAAGCTTAAATCAACATATTATATATACAAGGTGAAATGTCTAATTACGAGCTACATAAATTGCATGAATAAGTTTGACCATCGAGTACGTCGACCGTCGAGTCGAGTATGCAGTACGAGTCCGACAGTGAACTTGAGTCTGACTCGAGTCCTTATTATCATGATCCAGACTTGAACTTGGACCCTTGTAACTCGGACATGAAATAAGAAAACTTGACTACATCACTTACGTGCATGCATCATTCTTTTCTTATGTCCACACAAATCACACTTCTCTCACATAACTACCAATTTACCATAACGTGCTCTGAAAAAATCGAGAAGCAAATCGTAAACCTTGAACTTGTAGCCCCAGTCGACTCCACTTGAGTCCGAGCGGAAATTAAACTCAAGATGTGAACAGTTTGGGAACTTGAGGATCTTCGGCCACGACGAAGCCCCAACTTTCTCATCACATTTTGACGTCTTACCATGCGAGTCTTTGAACTCCAAGTAGTCGTACCTATCGATACAGATAAATGACCAACAAACTATGTACTTTTCGAGTGCCTCTGTATCTTTGGACTTTATAGCGCTATATAAATCTTGTATTAATATTACTATTATTACAAAAATGCATTAAATTACAACGTTTGTTAAGTTCGGCAACCTATGAGTTTTTTTCAAAGAGAAAACAATATTTGGGCAATGGCTAAAAGATCCGAACAACCACCATCAAATTAATTACACTTCCAATCAAAATGTTCATGTAAAAGCTAGCACTAACTGCATAAATTTTAATTAATGTAGACTTGTAAAGATTAAATAAGATGTTACATTTTCAAACGATTAAACATAACTTCTGTGTTTGTATTCATTTATGAAATTAACTCGCTGTTGGCTGAGTCTAAACTCTTACCGTCGTTCCGTTCGACAGCGATCATCAAATTCGACGACGAACTCAGTGGTATTCTGATGTACAAACATCTGGCAATGCAAAAACATGTCATCATCATAATCACACAACTTTCACAAGCCAAGACATACCAAATCTTTTCGCACAAATAATATACAACTCAACAGACAGCTTGTGTCCAGATCAAAAAAAAACAGAGAAAGTCGATGAACTGAGATGAGGGGTTCTACCAATTTCCTCACATCTATGACTACTCACCATCCACTACAGTGAATTTGAGCATGGCCAACTGTAAAGCCGTCAGTGAAATATCAACGTATGATATTGTCTAATATATAACCTTAGTTTCAAATGGTCATTAACTACTCTCATAACTTAGCTGCTTAGTCTGAACATCGAGATTCAGCACTGGGATCACAAAAAAATACTAAACAGCAGCTTTATCACCCATTAATATTAAATGCTTGGACTAAAAATTAAGAAAATTTGACCTCACATGATTTAATATAATTCGATATGACATTAGCACTTGACAACAGAGACAACCTGTCAGTTTCACCTAGCACATAAACTGGAAAAAACTTAAATGTTTTAAATAAAGACAAAATAAAAAATACCAGATACTGAAATAAAAATACAGTTACAATTCAAAATGCAAAAAAATCAATAAACTGGCTAAAATCAGAAAATCTAAAAAGGAGAGAAATAACAATAACTTAAACGGAATCAGCTAAATCAGAAGTAGGGAC
>Ga0209367_1013870_pt1 | contig 10310 bp, 6 predicted proteins | sample WorMetLIZISLAND2_FD_187412 | JGI IMG/M metagenome (GOLD analysis project Ga0209367, IMG submission 187412) | Marine gutless worms symbiont microbial communities from Max Planck institute for Marine Microbiology, Germany - Olavius geniculatus... ...
CAGCGTCTCTCAGTCGAAAACTGTCAATAACAGCCGGATTGTAGGGCTATACTCAACGTTCTCTAACGAAGTTAAGCCGAATCGTTATTTTCGTCCTCCTCTGCCTCTGATTCAGAGTCCGCTATTGCCCACTGTTCCCACTGCACGGTGGTATCTGTGAAGTTCACGTCAGAAATCTTATCAAGAAGTCGCAGATTAGAATGCACGTAGACTAAATCTCTGGCTTTAGCCTCCGTCAGTCGGTTTCGCTTCTTGCTGTGTATAAAGTCATACGTAGACCAGTTTCTCTCAGCTGCACTGCTGCTTACGAGTGTCTTGGAAAACGCCGTTTTTAATGTACACATAGCCCCAAAATAGCCCAAAGCACAATTACGCATTTTTACGAATTTTTACACATTTTAAAAAATTGTTAAAATTCGCGAATTTTTACGCATTTTAAAACCGCAAGTTACGAATTCTCGAACTATGAATTTCATAGTCTCTGTGAGAACCCCTCCCAAACTCTTGCGTGCATTCATTTCACTAGCAAAGTAACCCGTCCGTAGGGCGGGTGCTTTGCTAGTACAGCATAACGAAGAAAAAGAAACAGAGACAAGAAAAAAGTCAATCATAAAATGGTTAGCTTTTGGTTGCATAGGTCTATATAAGTGCCGTAAAATGCAACATAGGCCTATAGGCCTAAATATAACAACCAATGCCAACAAATCTTACTATAATGCACGGAACGTTTGCTTGCATGTTTGTTTGTCTGTCTGTTATACCTCTCTGGCGCCTTCTGTGTTGTGCGGTCGCGGATCCCGACCGCGGCGTTTGAGTCATTGAGCCTTAGGTACGTGCTCCCCCAACTTGCCCCCCCCCACTTCCTTCTACGGGCAGCCTGAAGCAGGTTGAAGTGCCGGGTAACGGAGTGGACCCGCCCGCAGGATGGGAATTTTGCTGGTTATTAAACGCCATTTAGTAGGCCTATATTGGCGTATCTAAAAACTAAACATAATGCAATGCAACAGACTATAATTCCACCAATGCAATACGCATTTAACTGTTTTGTGCTTGGGTGCCATTTGGTTACGCGACAGAAAAACAACTGCTCTGTAAAAAGCAGTTGCAGCAATTCTGTAAGGTATGGGCCAGGTTCAGAGAACCCGCTACCTAACGAGGATATAGTGCTAAAGAGGCCGGTGATACAGAAAAAATGATAAAGCATCTTTATAGGTAATTATCGTAAGCAATTATTAGAAGCAATGAAGCCAGCAAACCGTAAGTTGAACGACCAGAGTTTAGCACCGGGCTGATGATGGTCGCTCTGCAGCTGTTGCTGCTGCTGCTTAGGAGAACGAACCTGCGTGGAAAATACATCGTACACGTTAAGCTATTTCATGTAGATTTAAAATAGCAGAATCACGAAACGTAGCAACGTTAATGAATTAATGAAGATATCAAAATATTAATCAACATCGCAAAGCAAAAGGCTCTGGAACTCGATATCTGCAGTCAACAGAAGTGGCACCAGATATAAATAGTGAAGACTGGCCAGCTTGTTATGGCAGTTTTTCTATGTAGAACTAATCGAGAAGTTGAACAAAAACGTTGTTTGGTAATGGTGATGGAGTAAATAAATGTGATGGAGTAAGATCAGTGAATCAGTATACTACGTCAGTTAACTACTGAAACAAAGGAAATAACGGCAAAATTCCACTTGTCAGATAAATTGGCAGCTAGATACATAAAATGTTGGAAATGAACAGTAGCTTACGTATGGCTGGAGCTGCTCTGTTGGCCATGAGATCCAGTCTTCGTCTGGGTCGCTGCTGAACACGAGTTTGAGCTGGTGTCGAGACTTGAACGCGACAGCCACTGATGATGTCGGCTCACTGATATTCTGTACGTACAAACACATTCTTATCCCAGCCAACCGAGAAGCGATCAAAGATCTCAAATCTTCACCGAGAACAGTGCTGCCACCAATACAATGGATATATAACAATAATGTTACTTAGATCTCGCTTACCTTTTCCAGAAATTTCCGATCCGTATTTAGAAACCCTGAATATGGATGATAAGAATTTGCAAATTCTCCACCCAAATCTGAGTAGTTTGTCCTTTGGCCATTCTACACCCCTCTGTAGAATGTCATCAAAATCAATTCCTGGTATCTCTAGTGTGCAGTGAGCGAGTAGGTCGCGATCGCGTGCAATCCACCAGCTGTAACTAAACACGTGCAAGAGACATGCGCTATTTTCCGAACGTTTTTGACGTTCAGTGATCCTGACTTATGACCTGCTGACCAAAAAATTGGCACATCGGTAACTCCTGTTCTGCGGAACTTTCACACCAATTTTGCTTTTCTACATTTTTTCGTTCTCAACATAAGAGACCGAACGTATGTGGCCGCACAGTTAATCTACCATTCTACATCGCATATTGACAACTTAATTTGTCACTAAGCAGGACAGCAGCTACTGCTGTAGTGCGTCTTAGCCATCGCAATTCTGTCCGTCTGTCCGTCTGTCTGTCCGTCTGTCACACAGGTGGATCAGTCAAAAACGGTGCAAGCTAGAATTACCAAAATTTTACCGTCGACTGCCGGAAGACTACATATAGTTTCAGAAACCGTAAAGCTTTTCCATAATTTCGAAGGGGGTCACCCTGAACGAGGGCGTTAAATGAGAGAAGGGTAGGCAAAAGTTGCTATATCCAGCTGATACGACGTTAGCAGAGCGATAGAGGCGACCTCTGGTGAGTACAAGTAAATAAAACACTACAGACACTATAGCCGCGCGTCGTCTGGTGCCTGGCGCCTTCTGGTGAATGACTTATACTTTGTTTTACTGTGTTTCAAACATGCACCCCGGCTGTTGCGCGTTTCTGTTTGCGTTAGCAGATCACTTGTTCTGATTGTCATGGCCTGTCATGAAAACAGTGTGAAGGCTGCAGGCTGCAGCTGTTCAAAATTAAATGTCATAATGTAATTGATACCTCTATCGACGATGGTATCGGTTCTATGTCGAATTTTGCCGGCCCACACACCAACGTGCTGTAGTCTTGCCTGTTTCTATCGAGCGTATCATGCAGCTGGCACGTTGACGCTTTATCATCAAGACTCTGTAGAGCTATGCTACAAACAAATCATCAAGCAACTGAGCGCAGCAAGATGCAACCAACAAACTACAGGTTCATGTATCCGTCGGCCAGTGCCATGACTTACGTAAAACATAATTCCCTTCCGGCCACAGTAGCCCCAAAAGTGAATAAACACAAACTGCAAAACGTGACTACTGGTTTCCCTTCCATTCCGTTCAGATTGGGGCTTTTTGTGCCCCGTGCTCAGCCATTTCTCAAAGTGCAAGGTCCATGCCAAATAACTCCCACCGCACGTGCTTTAACTCCGAAGATACACCAAGTCCTAGCATTTTAAATAAGTATGTGGATGCGTATATCTTATACCCCGTTTACACAATCGAGCAAACGTTGAGCAAATGTATTCAAACTACACGTGCTAATTGCTGGACGTCTGCTCGACGTCTGCTCGATGTTTGCTAGCATTCATCCAGCTAGCTCGACGACCTATGGTAATTAGCATGCTAATTAGGAGGGCGGAAGGGTTGTAATTGGAAGGCCTATATAAAACGTGATCAGCAGCCTGTGGGCCAAGCCTAAGCCTACATTTGAGCCATGAGGCGGGGTTCCATCAGACCTGCGTGATGTTTGCTCGATGTTTGCTTGATCATGTAAATGGCGTATTAGATACTTGTTGTCCATGAGACAAATAACGATGTTAGAACATCGTTGACAGCACCACTTCATAGTGGCTTGGGAGCGTAATAATACTTATGATCAACAGTCCGTGGGTTCAACTGCTGGTCGGGTCATTATCAAGTGCATGGTTACTACCTGGATGGGTGACTGTCTGCAAACAGGTAAACCCATCTAGGTATACAACTAACCGCCAATGTCCGCTCAGCATTTTATCCCCACAGGGTAGGTAAATCGAGTACCAGCCTGCCTGCCTGTGGTTCAAATACGTTCACCTGTGTCGAGTGATAGGTAACACTGTGAGTGTGTGATCTCATATGGCAGCTGACGTTCTGTTAGCTCTGAGACGCGTTTCCATGTAAGCTACAGACACTGTGTACTGCTAACAGTAACACGTTGACACACAGCTTTCGGGACAAGCAGATAACCTACATGTCACTGTCAGTGGCGCGAGAACGCCTACGCCACGTGTGGGCTTTGCAGTCCCAGACGAACTTGGTGATGTCAATGTAGGAATAATGTTGGTCAGGCTGCTTATCGTTGATGGTCATGTGACCTCGTGCGTTGGGCACAAGGGGCAGCTGGACGAGCGCGACATTGATCTCCGGCAGTGAAATGATGTAACTAATCAACTGCGCACAGCATACAGCACCAACCACGCTGTACAATCAGTCGCCTTTTATACATCCTTATTCACCATGAGAGGTAGCAAACAAATACAAAATAGAAGAAAAACTTAACTTATTACAGTTCATACAGTTCATATATTGCTGAATAGTTCGTACTTTCAGACAAAGCATAATAGGTCCACCGACAGCGACACGCATCGACAGCAACAACTATGACAAACCCTTTTTACTAAGTATTTCTCACACCTTTTGAGCAACAACTCACCTGGAAGTCAAAAGTCAAAGTAACTTAAACATGCATTAATTATTACCATGTTTAAAGTGCAAAATACGGGCATCCGCAAAATGAAATGCTTTTCTTTTACTGTAAAAATAGGCCTACGTTCTCATTCAGATCTCGCTATCAGAAATATTTAGTCAAGACGAAATTATTTTCAAATAATGCAATCAGCATTCTCCTGGCCATATCTTATTACCTGTGTATCTATGATATGCAAGAAAACAAGGGATTACGTTTTCTGAACACTGCATAATAAGTTAAATGTGTTAGCACAGCATGTTGAACCTCAAGAGAGCAGATGAAAGCAATCTCATGAGTTTAGCTTTGACTTCAAAACATCAAACACTCAATGCACACATTCTATACCACAATTTGCATTAAAACTTTTCTCTATATTGTACCAACAAAAAATGCAGCAGAAGTTGTAAGGAAAAAAATACTTACTTGTGGTGCTATCAGTACTTTATCGCCAATGTCTGTGCACAAAATGCAACACAATGAATCACAAGTCACAAGACATAGGCCTACCGTCGATGGCTGTGCTTATGACAATCGCGTGTATCAGAACCATGGCTTAATGACCAAGAACTGCCAACAAAGCACTGAGATAGTGCTCTACATAGAGGAAACATAGGCCTAAATAGATATCGCCAAAATAAGTTTTACAGGCCACATCCCCTTCCTGATATTCAATAGTTAACGTGGAAGCAATGCACACGAAAGTTAGCCGACATCTGACCACTGCTTATTCGTACCATAAACGGACAGCACGCTAACTGGTTATGGTCAGTTAGTGGTTAGAATTACTGCCCGGTTAAAAACCAAAAACTGGCCCTAAACTGAAGAGGATGGCACTGTGAGACATACTAGGAGATTTGCAGTGAGAGAAAGTAGACTCCATGGATGCACGTTGCAGCTCTTGCAATGGATGGCTGGGACTCGGCACTCCTTTCGTATGAAACTCTGACACGTATATTGCCCACTGCACAGATTTCTTTGGCATAGCATTCTTTATCTAGATCACGCAGCAGAGCAAAGTTCTTGATACTTCTTGACACGTGTTCTCTGAAACGTATTTTCATTCTGATTATTACTCTGCCAGCTGCCAGGCAAATGTGGTGTTAGTTCATTCCCCTTTTGATTGTTTCAAAATATGCACATGTTCAAACTCTTGTTTCATTTTTTACAATTAACTGGTCCATGATAACGGTGGTAAAGAGCGGCTTGTTACGGCTTAGTAAGAAATTCATCCATGGCCAAAACTTTGACAAATATGTCTCACTTAATGAGCATATGTTCAAAGTTATCACCAAAAGTATACTGTCACTTTCTAGTTTTCACAGACCACGCTGACTAAAAGATAAGTTGCAAAAAAGCTGTACAGTGTATAACAAAAATAACTACAACTCTTTTTTCCACAACTACTTTAAGGCAGGCCGTTCTGCAAAAATGGTTAGAATGAGAAACCGGTCTTAAATATGAACTATATTAACAGCAGTGGAATGCTAAGCTTACCGTGAGTACAAAACGCTGGTGGACATCCAGTAGAGTGGTACAACGGTAGTACTCATCGGTTCGCTGTCGGAGGTCATTCAGAAGCATGTTAGCAGCAGACTCACACAGATCCGCCAGCGTCTAGACTCATACAACCCATCACACAGGTCCATGACAAAGTTGGTTCATAATTTTCATACATTCATAACTTCAGCAAATATTTACAAGTTTTCAAACTTCTTTTCTTAGCAAATCAGTGACAAGCTGCAAATATCACCATCACAACCATAACAAAATGCAAAATACAGTACTGTTAGACTTAGCCAGAGTATATCCGTTACATACAGACGGACAGACAGACGACAACGATGCCAAGGACGCCGTACAGCATAACTGTTGTGCGACAAAAACAACAAAACCTGGTTTTGAACTTTAAGGTCGTTTAAAGTCAACAATGTAGGCCTAGGTGCCCAAAAGCAGTGGATGTGACGCTAAGTAGGCTAGCAAGTATGTGTCTATCTGCAACCACTTTCACACTAAATTAGTGAATAGTAGCAGATATTGAGCTTTTAAAGCGATAGTCAAATATGACGCCCTCAAGAAGGCATCAAAAATTTTATATGCCACAGGCTAAAGCCCGCTAAGTATAAAGGCAAACCTCATATGCCTAGTTGTCAGTTTTGTCATGGCGAAGAAAACGACAAAATGTTTAGAAATTGTAAGTCACTACAAAACAAGATGTGGAAAGTATAACGGATTCTTTTAAGATGCCACACAAACGCTAGTAGGGTTCTACTTGCGGAAGGGCCGGGGCCCTTCATTGTCGCATGGCATAGGGCCCTCCAAAGGTTAATCCGGCCCTGCTGTTAGTTGTAGAATATACATGTAAATAGAAGTTGCAAGGCACCGACTACCAATCTTGTAACTACTGTATTCTCAAGACTGTATTTTTTTCACTTCACAATGCTAAGTTAAAATACTAGTTTAAAGTAACAATATATTTACAACTACAAATCACCAGACAAGCAATCAGTTTACCTTATCTTCGTCAGATGTTAATGACATCAGCTGCGCCAGACGAATCACCATATTCTTGCATGTTGCGGTTGATACAAATTTTGTTACGTCTAAAACAAAACATAAAATTTACAACACAAAAAGCACAAAAAATTGTAGAGGTCCAACAAAAATTAGTGTTTGATTAATTAAATATAGATTTAATATTACATGAAGTTTTAGCAGAAGTGCACTTCAAGAAAAAAGACAGCCACTGCTACAGCTATTATTTTCGTGCAGAAACTGGAGACTGGATTACAGTATAACGCTATAAGAACTAGTGTCTGAGACATAGAAGAAACAAAGCACCTGGGTCTTTGTTGACGGCTGTATACAACGATGGACAGACAGACAGCAGACGCACAAGTTCCATGGCTATTAAACGCCGCGAATGTTGAGCATTTCTAACAGGCACACATGCAAGCACACATACGCTGCGGGACAGACGCCATTGCATTCTGCATTACAAATTGCGATCTCACTGACCAAGCTTCCAGCGTGTTAAGTTGAGAGCCAATGGGTGGCCAGAAATTCTTGCTAAGAAAGAGGGCAATAACAAATTGTACATGTTAACTCAACTTAGCTGGGCGGACAACGCCGTTATAAGTTGGGGGCAACGAAGAGTGGAAACGTAATATACACGATGTTTCATAAAAAGGAACCCCTTTTTGTTTTTCTCATAATTCACTCAAACGATGATCAATTTACACAAAATTTTTACCAGTTGTAGCTGAAAAACACTAATTCAAAATATTTAAACTAAACATGGCAGTTGATTAAATATTCGTTGCTAGTCGTGACGTAATGCTGACGTTGTAATGTGTCGTGAGTACAAACTAGCTTGTCTCAACTAGTGCTGTCAGTTGCTATCCTGCTTCAATGGTAAACTTAATCTAGTTCGCCAATGAAAACGTTTATCGTGTCAGCACTGAGCAACAAGTAGACATGAAATCAGGCGTCTCGCGATACAAAAACGCAACCATTTTGCAAGCTCGATGTGCTAGTGCACTGTCTTGCTCGAACATGTGACAGTCCATCTATCCTCACAGACACGTAAATGTGATTGCTTTGCACGTTTTTTGTGGCTGCAACTGAAAATCTTCAAAAATTTGTCATCAACGAACGAGATTTTCCACCATCGGAGCAAGGTAGCAACTGACAGCACCAGTTGAGACTAGCAGGCTTGTACCCGTGACATATTATGACGTCAGCGTTACGTCACGCCTAGCAAAGAATATTTAACCAACTGCCATATTTGGTTTAAATATTTTGAATTGGTATTTCTTCGGCTACAACTATTAAAAATTTTGTGTAAATTGATCATCATTTGAGTGAATTATGAGAAAAACAAAAAGGGGTCCCTTTTTATGAAACACCATGTATATGTTACAGCTATATGTGCCCGCTGGCCCTGAAACCGCCAATGGTCAAATCAAACGCTAAACGTTAAACACATCATTGATAATTATGCTTGCAGCCAAGTGGTAAGCAATTTTTCCCAGGTATGGTGATGCAAAATGCGTTGCTTTAAAATATATCTGAAGCTGAATATGGCATTTGCAAATGCTTTCAACTAGTCAGGACATTTAACTAGTTCAGTAGTGTAAAGCTTCTGAGCAACTGGTCAGAACGACTAAGAATGAAATCAAACTCACTTAGACACAGGCGACGGATGTTTACTGCACGATGAACAGATCTCAGAAATACTGAAGTAAACACTGAGATATAACAAGTCATGCATCCCGCCATCCTGTAGTATACATCAACGCAAGACAATGATCTATAATTTGCACTGGCAAACCCAGGTCAGGTCAGGTAGTCGCGTAGTCGTTGGACCGTAGCGTCGCTCTTCCGCTGTGACCACGCCTGATAGCCAGCTTCCATTGATCAGCAGGCGGGCGGTTGTTGTCTCTTCGGAGCTGGTCTATCTATCCACCTGCCACGTGGACGACCAGGACGACGTTTCCATGTAGAGTCCGGGAGGCGTCCCTGAGACAACCTGACGCAACTGTGTAGTGCCTTGTGAGCTGGTAATACGTCGCCGAGCCTTGCTAGGTGTCCAAAGATGGCTGAGCGACGACAACAGATGGTGGCAGATAGGGAGGGGAGACCAGTGCGAGCGGTAATCTCTTCATTCCGCACGAATTGCTGCCAGTTTAATCTACACTGTGGGCTAATAAAAAACGTGCCACTTTACCTTTGTCCATATCTTCGCCATCTATTGACTGATTTTTAAAATTCTTTCATTTGCACACTCTACGGACACCGTTATCGAGATATAGCCATTTGAAGTTCTTCCAAGAAGGCACTTCCAGAAAGGGAGGTCAATCGTCGGTCGGTTCTCAATAATAATATATTACACTCCACTACGTTAGGAACATATAGTATGCGAGGAGTAAAAAATGTGACAATTAACTTACCCACGAACTCAACGTAGAGTTTCATTTATAATACAGTACTTATTCAAAGTCTTAGATTACAGTACACGCTTATTGTGCACTAAGTTTATTCACCATGGTAAGACTTATTTTATGCAATTCTATTGCATCTTGTTTTACTTTAGTCTGTCAAAATGATATAAAGTAAGCAAGTATTCATACCTCTCTGTGGTCGCGATCAAGTTTGACAGCACTGACTAGACAATACAACACTGAACGCTGGATACTGGCTGACAGGTGAAACATCCCAGCAATATTCATGCCACTACACACAACCATAAACAGATCAAACAAAATAACAACAAAATGCACATCATTTTCCTTTCTCCAAACAGTTTGATTCCTAGTAATCTGTTGCAGCAGTGGCAGCAATTTCTGTAAGCTACTAAGTTATTTCCCATCCTATCTCGCTAAGGGTGAAAGAATGAGTTAAGCTGAACAACATGCTCAAATGACCCGCCGTGAGAGTCAAAACATAATCTGAAAATTACAAGTCTGACACTAACTGCTAGACTACTTGCATCTACTAGCAGCAGTTGTAGTAGTATAAGGTTAATTACTATAAATGATTTGTGACAAACTGATCTATTTGCAGTATTTAGAGTAGACTGAGAGCAGGTGTAAACTCATACAACTGTTGACCTACATGCCATCTGCAGC
>Ga0209367_1013875_pt1 | contig 10307 bp, 6 predicted proteins | sample WorMetLIZISLAND2_FD_187412 | JGI IMG/M metagenome (GOLD analysis project Ga0209367, IMG submission 187412) | Marine gutless worms symbiont microbial communities from Max Planck institute for Marine Microbiology, Germany - Olavius geniculatus... ...
TTGAAAAACATGCCTATGTATAAAATTTTCACCTACAAACGGCCCTTAATCGTCATCGTAGCCTCACAGAAGTTGTATAGTGAATAGGCAATAAAGACTTGGAAATTCCAAATATGTGGTAATTTTCGACCCCCTGCCTGCAGGTCACGTGACACAGAGCATGCGCAGTGAACTTTTGGCCTTCAACATGGGCAAATGCAACTTTGAGCCTTTATATCTCCGTAACGGTGCAAGGTAGACGCATGGTTCCAATGGACCACCAATAGGAAACCACGTATGCCGAGTCCGATGGTCACGTGAACGATGACGTCATGTGACCCCAAAAGGACAAACTCGTGACCCCAAAATCTTTGAAGCCCCGTATCTCTGTATCCGTGCAAGATAAACGCATGGTCATCATTGACCACCAACAGGAAAGTGCCCACGCCGAGTCTGATGGTCACGTGACCGATGACGTCACGTGACCCCAAAAGGTCAAACTTGTGACCCCAAAATCTTCAAAGCCCCGTATCTCCATATACGTGCAAGATAGACGCTTGGTCATCATTGACCACCAATAGGAAAGTGCCCATGCCGAGTCCGATGGTCACGTGATCGATGACGTCACGTAACCCCAAAACGTCAAACTCGTGACCCCAATAAATTTGGGGCCCCATATCTCCATAACGGTGCAAGATAGATGCATGGTTACAATGGACCACCAATAGGAAACCACATATGCTGAGTCCAATGGTCACGTGACCGATGACGTCACGTGACCCCTAAAGATCAAAATCGTGACCCCAAAAATATTTAAGGTTCAGTGTCTTCATGGCCATGTAAAGCAGATGGTTTATAATTGACCATCAACATAAAAACTTTGTTATTGTAATAAAACAGCAAATATAAATGTACAAAACATCAGTTTATACACTTGTTAACGGCGACATGCGGTGAGTGACACATCGAAAACAGCAAAAATCATAAAAAGGTGATATTATTTAACAGCACATTGACAGTTAGGCGATGTGATGGTGAGTGATATCACCTTTTTATGATTTTTGCTGTTTTCGATGTGTCACTCATTGCATGTCGCCGTTAACAAGTGTAGAAACTAATGTTTTGTACATTTATCTTAATAGGTGCTCAATAGTTTATTTTTGTTTTTGCTTTCGTTTATTAGTTCTGGCTGTAAACAATTATTACGTCGTAATTATCACACGTGCTTAGCTTTTTTTCTGATTCTGTTCGTAAGGTTTTTACGAATATAAATGTTTACAATTGCAAAACCAGAGTTATCAACCCAATAGAATATACATTAGGCTAAATATTTTTGCATTATCTATGTCCCATATCGTATACTGAGTAAGTAAAGAGTTTTAAAAGTCATTCTCTCACTTTAGACACAAGCTATCTAAAATGGGACAGCTGTTCTTCATATTAAGTGGGACAGAGTTCCAGTTACAAGCATGTGTCGTAGTTAAAGTAACACTCAGATTAAGCAGAACAGCAAAGTGCTTCGAAACCTTTGGTTACTTCAAAATTTAACTTTTGCCACAAAAATAATATCTTCTTTTACATAATGATGTACATTACATTTTATTAACTGAGTACAATTTCAGATGTGCGTATAGGTCCTAACTATATAGGGATCACAACAGCTGGAAGATGGCAGCAAACTGTGAACAACCTAAGCTGAGACAAAAAGTAGGCCTGCCCAGAAAATTGAACTTGTGGTCCGAGGAAAGTATGACAAAGGCTGTTGCACTTACACTAAACATAGAAGCAGTGGGGCAGTGGTAGCCTAAGAAAAATAACCTTAAAATATGGCATACCACCAAGACAACCGGTACATTTGAGAGACATGTGAAAAATTGCAGGCACATTTTAAGAGTCAAGTCAACCAACAGTTTTCTCTAGTACTTAAAGACGACGACCTCTGTCAGTTGCTAAAAATGATGCCGAAAAAGGTTTTACTCTTATTAAGCGTCCCGTGTGGAATCTGGCCAGTGTCTGTGCAATCGGAACAAACTGGCAGCTTTCAAAAAAATCAAGGCCGGATATGCAGATTTATAAAACGCTACCATGTGTCCAATCTGTCTTTCTGTGCATTTAGGCCTAAAACATCACTTTTATGCACTGTGAATGTTCAATGCAGTGACGCTTTGTATGGTTTAAACTTGAGCAGTAAAGCAGTTTTATGATTATAAGTTATTAAAATATAAATTTAGACCACGTGTTTTATTACTATTTTTGTGTTATTTTACTGTTTTATGCTAGCCGTAATAAAAAGTAAAGTTTCCTAGCAACTGCATGCATGTTTAATTGCTTATTAATTTTTATTTTTGATTAACAGGTGACTTCTGTTGTGTTAAGATAGTGCAATAAATCAATTCATTTATTCTCTCTCACCTTCAATTAGTTCATTAATAGTCAAAGCTAAAACTAAGTTTGTCCAGACAGGCTTGATTTGTGTAGGCCTGCTAAACAATGATTTTACATTGAGATTAGCTGGGACACGCTAAGATAAAGTGGGATAACCGGTATATTAAGTGGGAAACTGTCCCACTTAAATTCTTAATATTTGGTCCCGCTTTAGAATAGCACCTAAAAACTTAGTGATTTTTATAAACTCACTTTTTTATGAAAACTCAGTAATAAAATCACTGTTTTTTAAAATGTTGTGTAACTAACCTTATTAGGCTTACAAGGAAATAGAACTTTAAAGAAAACACTTGACAGTTTTTGAAGGATTCAAAAAAACCTTAAATGCATCACTAAGTCACCCTTATGCGATCTGCAGAACAGACATAATGTACAGCGTAGTCATTTATAAATAGTTTCATTAGTCCTACACTGTTAACACCTATTAATAAATTTGGACAGCTGCTGTTTTCTGCAGCTCGAATAAAATACTAGAAGGTACTATTAGATTTGCATGCCAGCAACTGAGCAGCAGATATATCCCGCAATTGATGACATAGTGGCTCTTTGGTATATCTGATGGTTGTCGCAAATTTTAACACTATTGTGATATACTAAACTAGGCAACAAGGTTTGTGGAAAATCCTCAACAGCCGTGTAATTCTAATTGCGGCTTTGTCCAGATTGTTTAAACATTGAATTGCTATTAACATTATATTGTCTCAGCAAGACTCGATCTAAAGCCACAGAAAGGGTCGTACGTTATAACCTGGTTCATGTTCTTGACCTGCTAATGCCTATAGTATTATGACATTATGTGTAGCCATATTCTCCGATCAATCGCTACTAATTGTCTGCATTTAGAGTCGAACGAAATGTTGAAGCTCAAGTTTCAGAAACTGCAGAAGACGATAGTCAATAGCGTCAACCCTGCGAGCATCATGGACCTTTTGTACCAGGAATCTGTCATTGGTGCCGACGATATGTGGAAACTTCAGAAGTCCGGAAATGACTCGCGGCAACAGTGCAGAGAATTATTAGCGTTACTCCATTTGTCAGAACATCCCCAGGCTTTTGTCCAACTGTACGCAGCCATCAGGGAAGAACGGCATCTCAACTGGCTGGTGGAACGAATTGACTTCACCGAATTAATGCAGCAGCCGAACGTTATCGAGACCACAGGTAAAGTATGCTTATTTCGTAGCGGTTTGATGACAAAAAGTCCATATTATACTGATCTAACGTAATTTAATCTAGTCACTACATAATTTGATAGGCCTATAGGCCTAGACCTAGCTGTAACGTAAACTGCTTTACTAGACTGGGCTCTGATCTGCACTGTTATCAAATAGCGTTTGAGTCTGACGGGTAACTATTCCGGAGCATACTGCTGAGTCCGCCGGCGATGTTATGGTATCCGTAGCTTGACGGTTGCCATCTGCTACTACTGCTGGGTTCGAGGGTTCGTCGACGGTATGTCGAGCTCCAAGCGATGCGGAGGGTTTTGAGCCTGATCAGTCATTTACTATTGCTGCGGTTTTTCCGTCAGTCCGTCACTATTACCTTCTCTGCCTGATGGTTCGCCGCTAGCTTGTAAGCTTTCCACGCTTCCCATACTGACTGGTGACTATTCGTATTTGGCTATTAGTTACCAGCGACCCGTCAATCTTTCCGGTACGACGCTACGGGTGCCAATAACTACAAATGAGCCCTATCAGTCTAGAAGGAATTTGTCAATCCGTCAGGATTTGTACGAGTGTTTATTGGAGGTGAGATCCGTATCTAGTGATTCAGATTCCAGATAGCTCGTCCGGTTCAGAGGTAGTAGCTTCCGGGTTATGACAATAAGTTACCCGGCAGTGCTTTCCTTTTTCTGCCGGATCCTTCATGGGGCATTTGGTCGTGTTTCGCAGCAGATCCGAGAGACCTAATGAGAGCCAAATTTGACGATCGGATGCTTTTATATTTGCAGTTCAGTTGCTAATCCAGCGCGCACGCGGCACTTGCCATGCAGCTAGCTGACAAAGTGTCACGTGATATTGCATCATGCTAATGGCGGGTCCGGTGATGCGTTTCGGTTACATGGCCAAGTAAGTAAAAAGTGAATCTACATGTATTATAGCGCATCAACGTTAAAAAGCCCGTAATGCGCTTCAGCAATAATTTGTAACATTGTCGCTCACAGTCGTTGTGAATCGGAAGCGCTATTCTGGCGCTAACCTGTTTTCGGTGGAGACCAAGCGAAAGCTCATTTTTAACATTTCAGTTATACGAATGAACGTAAAGTATCAGCAGCTTAGTTTAGTGTTCGCAAAGAGTTTATTTCATGAGAGCCTATCGTGTACCAGATTTTAGTGCATGGGGCATTTATTACTGTAGCCATGTTGCAGCGTGGATATTTTTTAGACACTATGTGTCTGTAATGCTACGCAGGTGAAAAGAACGGTTTTCCTCGCAGCGTCTCGTCGGGTGATGGACGTGACAGACAAGGCATACATGTATCTCAGCAGCAGAATCTACGACAGCATGCAGACGCCGTTCAAAGTATTCGACAGTCACATCTCAGCTCTGGCAAGTAGAACTTTTCTTAAAACCCAGTGTTGCAGTTGTTTATTTAGTAACTATCACAGTATGCCTATATATCTCGTGTTCGATCGAAATAAAACAGCATTGAGTTTATTTAATAATAACACGAATTAATAATGGACGGCGTGAGCTACGCTAAGCCATCGGCATGTCTGTCTGCCTGTTTAGTCGTCCATCTGTCCGTCACACTCTGGTAGCTTTGTCAAAACGATCTTTATTTTGGGTTATCTCAGGGAACCTGCTATCCGAAATTGTAGAATTCTTTCAGATGTTGGTAGCTTTAACCGCAGTGCAGGTGTCGAATAAAGGTGAACTAAAAAGTGTAATAATCAGCGAATTAGTGGGCAAGTTAATATTTTTATGGCCGCCAACAGCTTTAAATTGACAACATTATTCTGTTTTTTCCATTGACAAAAACTTCCGTGCACAATCATGTAAAACGATTTTTAAGCGTGGCTGTCTTATTTTAGGTGATGAAAAAGCAAAGCAAGGCATGCAACAGCAGCAACAGCAGCACGACGACGTTGAAACCTTTCCACAGGCCTATCTTAGTTCAGGCAAGTTTAACTTTTAACAATTTAGTTTTAAGAATGAACGTAAAGTATCAGCAGCTTAATTTATTGTTCGCAAAAAGTTTATTCCATATTATTTTACGATATCGTGTACCAGATTTCAGTGCAGTGGACATTTATTATTGCAGCTATGTTGCAGCGTAGATTATTATGTTTTTTGAGACACTGTGTATTGTGTCTGTAATGCTACTGCAGGTGAAAAGAACGGCAGCGTCTTCTCTGGTGATGGATGTGACAGACAAGGCATATCACAGCAGCAGAATCCACAGCATCATGGAGACGACGCTGTTCAAAGTATTCGACAGTCACATCTCACGTTTATCTAGTAACTAATATCACAATAGGCATAAGCCTATCTCGTGCTGGATCGAAATAAAACACCCTTGATTTTATTTTATAATTAACTTTATTTGATGATTAACTTTCGCGAACATGAATTAATAATGGACGGCGTTAGTACGTAAAGCCATCGGCATGTCTGTATGTCTGTTTAGTCGTACGTCTATCAGTCACAGTCTGGTAGCTTATTCTGTTAAAACCATCTTTACTTTTGGTATTTTGAGGTGACCTGCTATCCGAAATTGTACAACTCATTCAGATGTTCGTAGCTTCAACCGCAGCGAGGGTGGCGAGTAAGGGTAAAATAAAAAGTGTAATTTTTAGCAAATTAGTGGCCAAGTTAATATTTTTAGCCGCCAGCAGTTCGAAACTGACAACATTATTCTGTTCTTTTCCACTAACAATAACGTAGAACGATTTTTAAGCGTAGCTGTTTTATTTCAGGTGACGAAAAAGCAAAGCAAGGCATGCAACAGCAGCAACAGCAGCAACAGCAGCACGACGACGTAATTGAAACCTTTCGGCAGGCGTATCTCAGTTCGGGCAAGTTTAACTTTAATTAAGTCGCTGTCCTTACTTCCAACTGTCAACCAGTACAAATTAATAATCATTATCAGTTTTATTTCAAGCACTTGGTCCATATAGCCTACACATAAAAACACATACACATCACACCGAAACCTCACTCTGGTCGTTACAATAACAACGTTACGATTGGAGTACATTTATTTGAGCTACTGAAACTTATATAGGCCTATTCAAAAATATATTTTTTATGTTCGAAAGTCCGGGAAATATTTTTTTCTTCAACGTGGCTGATGGGCGTGTTGGTCATTTTAAATGTGCACTTACAAAACACAGGTTACTTACTTACGATTGTCGAGTTAAGAAGCTTCACCAGCTTTAAATGCCTCATTCTTTACAGACATCGAGACATTTTTTGAAAGTTAAAATTGTATCAACTTAAACAATATGAGACGACTGTTAGTTTAATGTGACACACTTCTGTTACTGTCCGTCTGCTTGCACTCGATCGACAACAGACTCAGCAGAACTTCTCGTTGTTAACGCTTTTTCGCCCAGGCCTATAAACTGTTATTTTGTTATTGTGAAATTTGGTACATATTAGCAGCTGACTCAGATTGTGTATCTATGTGCATAGCGGGACGTGTAATAAAGCAGACTTCGACCAAGGATTATGTCCTCGCTGTGACGTCAGTCGACGACGAGCTGTTTTTGCTGCTACAACGAGACGACAACCAAGTTGCCGTCTACTCCATCAACGACTACCAACTACTGCGTTACATCGATCTGCCTGTGTTCAAACCTACTGTACACAGTGACATGACGTCGTGCGTACGACACAAATGTCTTTATGCGTCTGACCATAATAGCGAATGTATACACAGGTATGAGTTGAGTAGGCCTAGCGGTGTTTGCGCGATAATGAAACGGATCACAACTAGGACCACTAGTAAGTGGTCAGTATCTGGCTCACCACGCGGGCTGTCAGTAATACCCAGCAGCTGTAATCTACTCGTTACATGTCAAGTGCTACCATACTATAAACTAGTAGAGTTGCGTGCTGACAGTGGTCAGCCTGTACGGGAAATAGCATTGCAGTTAGACATTAACAGTCTGCATCATGCCGCACAACTGACCACTGGTCAGTACGTCGTCTGTCATGGTGTTGGGTACCACAGTCTCAATCGAGTGTGTATAGTCGACGTTGAAGGTAGAGTAACACACAGTTACGGCGGTCGTTGCGGCTCTGACGTAGGACAGTTGTACTGGCCGTGTCACTTGGCTGTAGATGAAAACTCACAGTTCATATTTGTAGCTGATTATCGGAATGACAGAGTTGTGTTGTTAAGTCCGACGTTGGAGTTTGTACGTGAGTTCACTGAGGGAGTGTCGGCGTCACGGCGACTGTATTTTCATCAGACAACACGACGTCTGTTTGTAGATCGGTGGCGCGGCAGCAACAGTGTTGTTACTATTCAGTTGTAGACTTCACTTTCTTACGAGCAGACGTATCAGTGACTTTATTCACCTTTTAAAGCTCGAATTTATCGGTGTATTTATCGTCCATGCGCAGTCACACATATTATTCAGGCTTCAGTTCGCTTCACTGTTGTTATATCGCATTGCATTTCGGAGATATGCTCGTATAATACCAGCAAAGTTCTTTGATGTATTCATGTGCATTTTATATGTGTTCGATGATCCATTTACTTACTTGTGCGCATAATTTATTTTTCACGTTTTCACGAGCACATCTATCAGTGATCATATTCACCTTTTGAAGCTCGTAGTAGTATCGTACCGCATAGACCGATAAACAAGTCAACAAATATGATTCAGTTTCATCTTTATATTTGTATATTGACATTCGACTACCCGCGTCATAGATATTTTAATGTACTGCATTGGCGTACCCGTATTCAAGGTGGCGCCGACTATTGACTAGATGCATTGTTGCATCTTATAACTGAGTGAAAATTTTGCACAAAATGCATTATTTCCGCATAAAATTTCTAAAAAAAATTTCTGGTAAGTGACACAGCCATATTCTACGTTGTACTCTCCCTATTTAACAATTCTCGATCCGCCACTAGTGTGCAGTTGTGTGATTTTAGCAGCATGTATGTTCTAGTGTCTGTATTTTAGAAGCTGTCATTGCATGCTATACCAGTGAGCCTATTTAGCAAGTACGTTATTGAAGACCAACAGCCAGGGTTGTTAGCAATACTGACAAAAATATTGCAATAGCAATAGCAATACTCAGTGGAACAAGTAGGCTATTGCAATACTGATTGCAATACTTTTGGCAATAATCCACTATCCGCCCCGCCCCAAATAAATTTTGAATTTCGCCTCTCTGTAAAACTTTTAAAAAAATTTTGGGTTCACTGCAGACTACGTGGTAATGTGGTCAACCCAAAATTTAAACATTTAACAAGTCGTGTCGACATGTTATTTTTTGTTTGGTCTTTGGTCTCCGCATAATTAAACAGCATTTTCACGATTAAAATGTGCTTTATATCAAAAAGTATTGCTTCAAAGTATTGCAATATTTCAGCCCTAAAAGTATTGCAATACCACATGCAATACCAAACACGCAACCAGTATTGCAGTATCTGTTGCAATACTAAAAAGTATTGCAATATTTATTGCAATAAATAATTGCAATACCGGTACTGCAATATTAACAACCATGCTAACAGTGCTTTACAATGTCTAGACAAGAGTTACGGTGTATTTATCGTCCATGCGCAGTCACACATATTATTCAGGCTTCAGTTCGCTTCACTGTTGTTATATCGCATTGCATTTTGGAAATACGCTCGTATAATACCGGTAAAGTACTTCGATGTATTCGTGTGCGTTTTATATGTGTTCGATGAGCTGCTTATTTACTTGTGCGCATAAATCAGGGCCGGATTTAGGGGGGGCCCGGGCCCCAGGCCTCCCACCAACAGGGGGCCTCCCACCAAACCCCTCAATTTTTAAAACCCCGTAATTCGATAGCCAATCCTGGCTTGCATAACGTTTGCTACCACCTTTGTATCGTTAAGTAGATTTCCCTAGCTAGTAAATTTCTTCGCGCCAGTAACCAGCTTGTTTGTGGACTCGTGTTATTCAGATGTCTCTAGTCACAGGCGGATTTACGGGGGCCCAGGGGGCCATGCCCCCCAAGGTGCCAAAGTCGCTCTTTTTTGCCTTGCATATGCAATGCATTATAAAATTTGTGCAGTAAAACTAATAAAATTTACACTCAATATATGCATTTTAAAGGGTTTTTATGCCCCCAAAAGCGTTTGCTTCCGGGGCTGCGCCCCGTCGACTGGCCCCTGCCCAAGACGTTCACCTTCGTTCTCTGCTTTCGGCCTCAATTTTGACGTTTGGGGCTAGTTTGCCTCTTGTAACTCCAATTTCTGGCTAGGCCTACGTAAGAGTAAGCAAAAAATAAACAATAAAATAACGTCAGAGGCGTCTACACCATGCAAATGTTCCAAGAAAAAATAGAGGGGAGGTTTTTGGGAAATTAAGGGAAAGTTGAATATTATTATTGTTTTGCATTTTTGATATATTTATGATATCTTGCAAGCAGAAGTGTTCTGTGATTTTTTAAAATTTGCTTTTCGCCGGGGCTATGCCCCGGACCCCGCTTGGGGAGCTCACAACGCTCCCCCAAACCTCTAGTCAGCTAAAGAAGGGGTACCCTCTCCTCATTCCCCACCCCATCGACGCCTGCGGCGCCTCATCTTGAGTTAGAGGGAAACTTGCTCCAAGGACTTAGAGGTATAGACACCCTTGAGTAACGCTCTTTGTCACGTGCAAGTCAATCTCCATGGCAGTCCTTGTATTCCGGGTGTATTTCTATACTGTTTTGGTCATAAAAAC
>Ga0209367_1013877_pt1 | contig 10306 bp, 3 predicted proteins | sample WorMetLIZISLAND2_FD_187412 | JGI IMG/M metagenome (GOLD analysis project Ga0209367, IMG submission 187412) | Marine gutless worms symbiont microbial communities from Max Planck institute for Marine Microbiology, Germany - Olavius geniculatus... ...
TCAGTACCGGGATCCGGGATTTGGAAATTTCGGGTCGATGAGGGCCATGCTAAACTATGCATGCAAGGCTTGCAAGGCGGACGACAGTTATGCAGCTACTTTGTGGTAGCGCCAGCAGCTAATATGTAGACAGCAGTTGTCAGTAGCAAAGCCTTACAGCAGACAGACAGCAAGGGTTGCTGAAGGCCTTTCTCTCAGAAGATATGAGCAAGATAAATCCAAAACGAAATTCGGCTACTTCCATTGACGGTCACAAAGGGTGTCTCACAAACCCAGGGAAAGAAGATGCTTAGAATTGATTTTAACTACCCTCACCTGTGAATACCTGACTGCTGATGTCATCTTGGCCACTGCACCCACCCTAAAGACAGCTGTATTGCCGTTGCCTGCCTCGCCTCGCCAGCCTTGTATGCATAGTTTAGCATTGCTGTCGATTGAATCTGCTCAGCTGAGCTGATTGGCTGATTGAAGTGCTGAACTACAAATAGCTGATAATTATGTCAATTAGTTTGATATATAACTAGGCACACATTTACAGCTCATCAATGCTGATCCATTGTAGGTCTTTTTGGTAGATCGGTTAACTTAGCTGATCTGTTATCATAGATACATCACTAACATTTATCACTGGCAGATCTGGTATAACACTGAGCGTAAAGTCTGGATCCATAATTTTTGTGATAGGCTGCTTGGCCATTGCCAGAGTGGATTAACACTAACCCAACTCATACCCTTATCTTGTCCATAAACCTTGCCTCAGCCATAATTAGTGATTGTAATCCTTCAATCCCGGGATTCAGGATTGAGAAATTTGTAATCCCGGGATATAGTACATCCCGTTTCGGAATTAGGCTTACAGATTGGTATCCTCGTTTGACTTATTTCATGCATTATGCATTAGGCCTCGATGGATGGTATATTCAAACTTTAGGGAGTGATGGTGACTGTCAAAGTACAAATTAAAATACACAGCAAGCAAGAAGTAGAACTCGTAGCACACATAAAATATTTTGTTCATCAGATGGCTAAAATTATTTTATGCATCATTTAACATGTTAAAAATTTTAACTAATTTTAAGTAATTTTTGTAATCGCATAACGATAATAGTTTGGCGCCACTTTGTGAATGATATAGACTTGTGTCGCAGCCCGAAATCGTCAAAAATACATTAAAACCCCCTATTTTGGCGTTCAAGGTCATTCAAGGTCATTGAATTTGGTGCCAATCGAGAACCAGTGTACGACTTCCTATTAGTGATTAATAGTAACCTACACCCTATCTCACACTGTTACTGAGATACAGTGACTTATTGGCCAAAAATTGCAAACTTTGCCCATTCCCCTTTCATTTAGCACCTTCGTCATTTTTCAATGGAATCAAATTTTATTTGGCATTTAGCCGTAGAACAATTTAGTAAATAAATCTGTAAATTTTCAGATTAAAATGCTAAACGGTTGCTGAGAAAATAGCGAAAAACTTTAGGGGGCTACTTTTTTCTGCTGCACCCTGTATGTGTGACACAGTGTGATTAATGTTCACAATGCAGTAATCATGTGCAAAGTGATCTTTAGCGTCATAAACCAAAACTGACAACTTCACTAGACAGTAATACAGATAGCAAATGATTTCTTTTATCAGGGCTCCCACACCAAGTAAGTGATGGAAAGTTCTGAATTTTATTTCCTTGGTTTTCTAGGCCCTGGATAGTCCCAGAAAATAAGTTTGGTCTTGCAAAATGAAAAACTGCAGAGTTCATGAATTTACTTTTCTTAGAGGTTCAAAATAAACAGTGTGTAGCAATGTGCCACCGACTTGTGGAAGTACAATGATGAGATAAATTTGAAAATATTTGGCATTCCATACATTGGATTTCACTGTACATGTAGCTTACAGCAAGTAGCTGCTCTTTGTCTTTATATTTAAACATTGGTGATTTCCATGAAAGCCCTGAAAAACATTTTGATGATTCTGGAAAGTGCTGGAAAAGTTCTGGAATTTTGTTTTGTCAGTAAAAGAGTGGGAACCCTGTTAAACACACAGCACCAGCACTTGACAAGAACTGTCCACTCGACAGTAGTTGAACAAAATCGTTTGTATGGGGACAGCTTCATGGCGGAATGGTGAATATTCATGTAGTTGAATGTACGTAGTGTGCAAACTGTTTCAGCATGTCTCTGTGGTAGCAAAAATTACGACATGAGGATCAAGCAGTGTCAGAAAGAATAAATCTACACTACACTTTGAAGATCACCATATCTGGAATTTCATATCACGAGGTACCAGTAAGTACTGTGAAGCAGTCTGTATGCAACTGGAGTGTAGATTAGTGTGGGCTTTAACACACTGCATAGAATACATGGTGAGGCCTAATACGATGAGAGTTCAATAAGTTCCAGGACTAATGCATTTAAAGTGTCAATGGTAAGTAGTAGCAATAAACCAGCTTTTCATTTTTATGTGCAACAGCAGGTACTGCTATAGCACGTCTTAGCCATCACAATTCTGTCCGTCTGTCACACGGGTGGATCAGTCAAAACAGTGCAAGCTAGCATCACCAAATCTTCACTGTCGGCTGCCTGGAGGACTGTAGTTTCAGGAACCGTAAAGTCACACTGTTCACTCACTGGCCGACAAGACGAGCAGTCACACAGTTCATTCACTGGCTGACAAGACTATGGCGGCCACACTGTTCACTGAATGACAGACAAGACGACTGCAGATAAACTGTTCACTCACCGTCACTGGCCGACAAGACTATGGCGGCCACACTGTTCACTGAATGACAGACAAGATGACTGCAGATAAACTGTTCACTCACTGGCCGACAAGACTATGGTTAGCAAAGTTATTGGTTTTTGAATAGTATCAGCTTTGAAAGTTGTTTCCGAACTTTTGGCCCGTTCACTGATGCTGTGTACTTTTTGCCCCAGTGATAGTTTCTGATTTTCACGTATTCTCTGGCAATTCTTTTGACAAGGTCAATGATGTGGTTGTTTTCAGCCTCCGTTTCAAGCTCGTGGTCATGGAGCTGTGGGAAGATCGGCATCGTTCTTGACGTTTTGTTCAGTACTTGACTTGTGACTGCAGCAACAACTAATGCTGTGAAGCCCTTCCCGGTTGGTGGTCTTTGCGACTCAATTCGTTTGTAACATTTTTCAGTTTCTTTGCAGATCAGGTTGGTTTCAAATGAAGGCTTTTTTAGTCCACCCCGATCTGCAATTTGTAGCAGAATGGAATTGGCAGTGGGGATGTTCTGTGTTGTAGTCAGTGCCTCAGCACATTTCTGGCATGGCAGGTGTTTCAGAATGTTGCGGGCCACGTAGCCGGCAATGTAATAGACCGTGTTTTCGCAGTACTTAGACAGTGTGACAATGTTGGGAGTATCTGCATAGTCATGTTCATTTTCCATCGGTTCTCGCTCGGTGATGTTTTGCTGCACTGTCTGGCATACTGTAACCTGTGTGCCACTGCTGTCAGTAAGATGTTTGATGGAGGAAGACTCCACTGCTAGTATTGAGACATGTTGTAAGTTCATGCAGTTTGTGTTGCTCGATGCTTTGATTTCATTTTGCACCAGTAATCGTTTGTATGCAGCCACAAACTGCTGGCATGTTGGGTTGTTGTTGCAGCCAAGGTGACATCGGATGCATCCAAAGAATAATTCCAGATGGTCTTGGCGAAACTTGTATGTCAGCAGGTATCTCATGCTGGGTGGCTGTGCTGATGTGCCGGTGACATAGTCCTGGAAGATGGCAGTGATGCTGTTAATTGCTATGAGGAAGCCGATGAATGCTGTCTTTTTGTTAGTTTGTGTCATTGGTGTGCCGTTTGTGTTTTTCAGGGTGCGGATGTACTTGGCCGTGTTATGAAGGAACGTATGCCAGAAATGCTTGTTGCCTGGTGTCATGGGTGCTTTGAAATTCTTGGCCAGTGGGTTGCGGGAGTTCAGTATGTCAAACAGGCGGTCAAATATTCTGAGAAATTTTACAGTGGCTTCACATCCCTTGAACTGAGGCAGGTTCAGTCTTTGACAGAACTCCAGTGCATTTGCGACACTACTGCTGATTACTTGGGCTGCAAGATTCACCTTCATTTTCTGCCTGCTCCACTCGATGTGGGCAGTTTTGAGTTTGTTGGCGGCACGCAGACCCTCGGCCTCCTGCAGCTTGTGCAGCTCCTCTATGTAAGTCCATTTGATTTGATGTCCATCACCGTCTACCATCGTCTGGCTTGCGAATGTGTTCCTAAGTAGCTTTAACATATGACACACATCTGGTATGATGTAGACTTTGTGCTGATTGTGATCGAATGACACTTTCAAGTTGTCAGGGTCAGTCGACGCACCCAGCTCACGGAACATCGCCATGTTACTTGAAGCACCATCACAGGTAACTGATGTGATGATGATCTTGGCTTCATCTAGTCGACACAAGCACTGCTGCAGCAGGTTGGCCTTGTCTTTTCCATTCATTCCATCTAGCAGGAAGTATGCGACAGGTAGCTTCCAGTTGCTGTTCACTGCAACGACCATGAACACAAGGGCTTCTGTTGCTGGTGGCACGGTGTCGTCTTGAACTCCAGTCCCGATGTCGACGTAACCACGAAACTGTTTGCCGTCCCACTCAACATGCTTACGGATCGACATCTCATCTATCGTCAGGCTGCATATTGTTGGCTGGCTGCTGTTCTGTGTGTGCTTTTTCAGTAGGTCAAATGACTCGTTCGTGAATCCTGGCTCACCTCCGATACTTCTGTACCAGCTTTGGATCACTGTAGGATGTGGAAGTGCAAGGTCGAACGTGTTTCGGACATACTTGTAAGCCTTGGAGGAATAGAAGTTTAGCGTGAGTGCAAATTGTCGGAGAGCAGAGGTGTACTTCGTCCGGAGAAGACGACCAGTTTTCTTCTGTTTGTACATTCTGCTGAAGAAGTCTTTCGTTATAGCCGATCCAGTGACAGTGAGCATTTCGTCTCCATTTTCGGATAGGCTGAACTTCGATTTCACCTCTTTCATGACTTCATCCATCGATTTGACTTTTTTCTTCATTCGTCTGACTCTTTGTTTCAAGATCTCTATTCGCTTCTTCTGTCTTGCAATTGCAGCCATCGTGTTGCTTGACAAAGTTCTGGGACTTTTTGATGCACCGTAATTATGGTCTGGAGGCCTGATTTGTGATTGAACTGTTCTTCTTCTGTTTTTGCAGTAGTCGTGATCTGTAACGTAAGCAACAAATCCATACAAGTCATTTGTTAGCACCATTGTGCTTGGATATAAAAAAATACAAATGATGGCTGCTTTTACATTTAATTTAATTTTTTCTTACTTTGTAAATTGCAGCATATTTTTCTGAGTTATATCAATATGGTAAGGTCTTTATTGTTTCACTACACGTAGATTAAGCCATCATTTGTAATTTTTTGGCATACATGCATTCTTATGCTAAGGACTGCTGTATCTTCCCTATTTTGAAACTGTCAAGTGCAGAGTATTTTTGCTTGTGCAGCTCCTCTATGTAAGTCCATTTGATTTGATGTCCATCACCGTCTACCATCGTCTGGCTTGCGAATGTGTTCCTAAGTAGCTTTAACATATGACACACATCAGTGGCGTATTTAGGGGAGGGCCATGGTGTGATGGCCCCCCCCTTTGGCCCGACCATGAAAATTTCTAAAGGCGACTTTATATGAAAAGGTGTGTTTTTTGCCGTTTTCCAGCAAGGATTGCAAAATTGAAGAATGTTTGATGGTCTTTTTTCATACTGATACAATATGCGACTAAAATTGCCATGTGAGATTGCATCTGATATGATGCTCTGATTTTCTGCGTTTCCGAATTTCAGAAAAAAATAAAAAATAGCATAAAAATAGCGTTATTTTACTTGTGATATAATGTCTTTCGTTTTTGTGACATATAATCATACACAGATTAACAGCTATTGATTAACAGGGTTGATAAAAATCACGATTTTTTAATAAAAATTGAAAGCATGGATTTTTTTATTCAAATGGATTTTTAAAATATTTTTATTAGATTTTAGCACCATTCTATGCTATCTGTGATAACCAATGTGTTACCTTTATCTGTTAGTTTGTGGATGACAGTAATTGGCATTGATTAGAGTTCTTAAAAATTACATGTGTTATTTTTTTATAGCAGCCTGGCAAAATTTGTAGTTTTATATTCAATGATTTAAATTGTGATTTTTATTGTTGATATAAATCATAATTTAAATCAGTTTAAATCGCATCAACCCTGTTGATTAATGCTTTGAAATTTCATTTTGTGAAACACAAGGTCTAATCAGCCTTCCATTTCTCCAGGATAGGTAAATAGAGTACTGGCCTGTCAAGCTGGGGTTAAGGTGATGCACGTTTATTGTGCGATCCCATGTGGATCCATAGCTGTGATGGGTTTCCTATTAAGAGCTATACGTTACCTTTACCTTTATCACCACTGCACAATAATGGGTTGGGTAAATTACCTCTCAGAGCTGTAGACTGCTGTCTGCTGTGCTTTGTCCTGGTCACAGGCTGTCGTCTGGTCCATGAAACTGACGGTGCCGGTGCGTGGAAGACAGATGGAGCTGCACCATCTCTGAGTCGCCAGTGAAGATAATCCTTGCAGTCGAAGTCTTCTGGTGTGAAGTGGTGGCTGCATACATAGCTCCATATCTTTGGTGACCAGTCTGGCCTGCATCGTCGAATATAATTTATCCATTTCAGCTGCTGGTTATTTCTCTTTGGAAGTCTGTACATGCATAGATAGAAAGCCATTGATAAAATGATACTTTTAGTTGTTTTGATTGTATTGGTAGACGATTGTCTTTTTGTCATTTATGTCATAGTTGTAACAAACATTAGAAAAAATTTGCAAATGCTTTTTAGTGGAAAAAATTTTAAAGGTTGCAATCACGAATAACAAAAAATGTTACAGCAATTTTTCTTGTTTTGACTGTGTTGAAATGTACTTATTTCATGGCTCTGATGCACGGCATGTCCTGCCTGGATGCATGTCTGATATACAAATGCAAGACGTTATCAGTCGTTATGCTTGAGTGGAGTGAGATTATGGCCTAGTAATATTCACTAAATAGACTGTTGTGGTGCTATTTTGAATGCGAAATAAGTATTATTTCATTAGCAACACTTTGATTCTTGTAATAAATATTTTAATTTTCTGGTATTGTCAACGTCCCTTTTAGCATTTTCAAAAATAAAAAAAACATTGAAAGTACATCTGCCAATGGATTTTTTACAAAGAAAGAAATTTTTTATAAACGTTTATTGCAGCTATGATTTATGTAATATATGATGGATGATCCAAATTTTACAGACAGCTACAGTAACACTATGCATGTGAAATGATATAAAATTATATATTTTAAATTACTTCTGAGTGACATTTGCATTCAGGGTGACCGCTTGTCTGTAAAATGCGGAAGTGTCAAGGATTTTCACAACTGTCAGCGAAATGTCGATTTTAGAAAAAATCAGAGAGTTGTCAGGGGAAAAAATCTTTTGAGGGAAAATTGTGCAAAACTTTTCTAAATATTGCATCAACAGGTTTTTTACTCACTCACTCAGTACTCTGTGCCAATTATTTTATGCTGCTTATTACTGAATGTGGATTACTAATGTTTTAGTTTCATTGTCATTGAATATAAAATGTTTGATACTGACTTCCACACTAGCCCATGGTATGAGTAAGCCTACCAGTTGAAATGGTCAGGATTGCTGCAAATTGTCAGGGAATTTCGTTGTGTCTGGATAGTGGTCACCATGTTTTCCACGTTCTCCAATTTTGCTTTTATCTGTTCAGTTTGTTTATTATCCTACTTGTTTTTGTAATAGCTTCTGTGTGGTTAAGCAGTTTGTCATGTAACAGCTGGATTTGAATTATCAATTGTTGGGCAGCAATCACCAGTCATGTATAATGGCTGTGAATTTTGCATAATTTAATGTAAATTTAGTACAGCCATTGTTGTTCCATTTGATGTCACTGCTTGGATTTATTTGTTTATGTCTATTTCTGTTCCGATCAGCTGCTATATAACACCACGTGAGATAAAAGTAAGCACAAATTTTAAAACTTTGAGCATTTGCAAGACTGCAAGCTTTAAAAATGTTTCATTGTGAATTAAATATTGTAAGCTGTGTTTAGGTGTTTAATTACCAGGATGCAACCACTTTGTGACATTACAACTTGCTTGCTTTGTAAGGCTTTTATAGTAATCATGTTGCTAGCATTGTACAGAATTGTGCACAGTCCAGATGGTTTGGTGTGATGAATAGACAGTTCTTCACTAAGCGGCTAGTTGAGTGAGCAGTAGCTGCAGCTGTTCTGTTTATTTACACTACCAGACAGCTTTGGTTTCTGACATTCATCAGCTGCATCATCATCAATGGTTGTGTTTTTTTGAGGGTCTGGGCATTGTTTCCCGAACGAAAGTTTTGCTATTTTAATCGTTCCGGAAAAGCCCATGTCAATCCAAAAGCATTCCGGGTCAGAAGTGTGTAAAGCTGGTGCAGCACAGGAGGAGCGAGTTGCATCACATCGTGTCAGCCAATCAAACGCATCGTTTACATATGACTCTTGTTTGATTGTTTTGTGCCTTATGTAGTTATGTACCGATTAATTTAGTTTTGTGCATTTTACTGTGCATAAAGATAATCGTACAGGTGTGTGCATTTATCGGCTTGTTAGCCGGCACTTTTGTTTGTTGAGGATTATTTTGTTGGGCAGAAAGCACTTTAGTCGCTATAGGCAATTCGAATTGTGGGCGTGGCTACAGCTGTGTCTGTTTTCTCGTGTTCTTTTTGTGACCGTTCCGGAAAGGTCCACCTGTAGACCGCGACAAATCACTGAACCTGATGGTGGAAAAGGTAGGACGTGTGCATGCAAAAAATATAACAAAAAACTTTGTAGAAATTATCATGAACAGTTCCAACGTTAAACAAATACTATGCAATAAGACTCAGATATTATATCATTACTATTATTTTAGGTCTAAATTATACTTGAAACACTTGTTCAAACATTAAGAATTACTGAATCAAGCCAATAGTTATCATAAAATTTGCTGAATACATGGCCACAATCATCGGTAGCAATTACAGAGATAGAATGTTTTTTACCAGGAAATTGTTTTAATGGCACACTTTGGTTGGGTTTCTACTTTATGAAAGATTCTACTTTTTATCAAGTTGAGCTTGGATTGGAAGTACAACCACATTGCCCAATGCTTAAACCAAACAACCCTAACCACCAACCCTAACCCTTACTGTATTTGTCAGCAAAATATAGGACTTGGTGAAATGGGATTAGGTGAAGTGGAGAGACACCGTCAGGGAAAGCCTATACATACTTAAGTTGTTTGCCATAAGCTACTGAACAAGCTTTATTTAATGGTGGAATGAAGTCTGTAAGCTTTGTACAAAAGTATTAACCACTGCATGGTGAACTGGTGATGTATGCTGGCTTTAAGCACAACACGAGTGTATGTGTGGTAAATTTTGTGTTCAGGGACTAAATTAAGTATATGGTCATTGGTCAGCTACTCTTGAATGTTAGTTTTCTTCTGTACGGCAAAGTTGCAGATGCTGCCGCCCCCGTTGCTTAGATACTGATGTAAACAAAAAGCGAGAAGTGAGGCGCATACTTATGAAATGTTCGCTTCGGTGAATGATTCGTTGCATATGCTTTACAAATACAACAATTCTTCGGCATTTACAAAATTATTTACAAATTATGCGTCTAACACAAAAGATATCTGACAACAAGTGAACGAAAAAAACGTTATTTTCAACTAGATTTGTCATCTGCTATAGCGGTGAATATTTAATTGTGTAACATCACTGCCTGCTTCCATCAAATAGTCTTTACTTGTTTGTTGTTTGCATTGCATTCTGGGGAGGAGGGGGCCGCGTCGAAGACGTTGGGTTTGGTGGGCGGCGCTACCGCTGTGAGCCAGGCGACGTTCCAGCACTTTCTACTGGAGTCACTCGTGAAGATGGCGATGAGCGTGACTCCGGTGTTTTCGAATATGAATTTGGAGCAAAACGAAGAGGACGCGTTGTTAAATAGCCCGCCGAATGTACTGCAGGTACGTCAGATGTATGCTTGAGTATAACAGCCGAGTGAATATGTGTTGTGACGACAATACTGTACAAAAATCAGAGCTCGAAGCGGAATGGTATGGCCACACTTCTGTAAAGTTCGCCGGTCCCCTCGCCCCTGCTACTGCTTCTACTACTGCTTCTACGCTCCGTGCATCTGCTGACGGGGCACCAGTCACTTCCGGTTCC
>Ga0209367_1013879_pt1 | contig 10305 bp, 12 predicted proteins | sample WorMetLIZISLAND2_FD_187412 | JGI IMG/M metagenome (GOLD analysis project Ga0209367, IMG submission 187412) | Marine gutless worms symbiont microbial communities from Max Planck institute for Marine Microbiology, Germany - Olavius geniculatus... ...
GAGCAACTTCCACTCAATTCGATGTCCGCCGACGACCACAGACGACATCACGCGGCTACCACGTGCGCCAATTGCAATAGCACATTCACTCACCAAAATTACAAAGTCCGACATCACGATCACGTGACCGGCGAATATTTATTTCCAGCCTGCAACAATTGTAATTTACAACTGAAACCTAAAAAGTGTAAGTCCTTGGATGGCAACAAGGACACGAACAGTTACTTCCTGCCCATGATTTTCCATAATTTAAAAAACTATGACGCCCATTTTTTGATTAAACATTTCGAAAGACGTTACACGCAGAAAGCAAAAAGACAAAAGCTCAGTTACGACGATGTCAAAGTGATACCGTTGAACGGAGAGCGATTTCTTCAGTTTTAAATTAGCAATGTAAAATTCATCGACTCCTTTCAATTTTTGTCAGCATCCTTGGATCACCTGCTGAGTTTGTTGTTAAAAAGTGGGAAAGAAAATTTTCGCCACATCATCAAATATATGGGAGACAATGACCTCGTTTTTGAAAAGGGGGTATATCCTTACAGCTATATGACTGATAGATCCAAATTCGACCAAACCGAACTGCCATCCAAGGAAGATTTTCACGACACACAACGACGAACCACTGTCCGACGAAAATTACCAGCGAGCTCGCGACATTTAGAACTTTTTTGGCATACAAAATTTACACCAGTACCACGACCACTATCTCATGTCCGATGTGCTATTGCTGGGGGACGTGTTTGAGCATTTCCGACGCGACGTTCTCCAAAAACACGGCCTGGATTGTTTGTATTATCCCACGCTACCATCACTGGCATGGTCTATGGCCCTGAAACATATGCAAGTCGAATTGGATCTGATAACCGACAAGGACGCTTACTTAATGATCGAAAACTCTATACGGGGTGGTATAGCTACGATTTCAAAAAGATACGCTAGGGCTAATAACCCTCTGGTTGAGGGTTACGATCCCTCGAAACCCACCACTTACATAATCTACTTGGACGCCAATAACTTGTACGGCAAAGCACAGAGTGAACCCTTACCCGTGGGCGACTTTAAATTTTTAACCGACGAAGAAATCGAACAGCTAGACCTTACGACCGTAGCCGACGATTCGCCCACGGGTTACATAGTCGAATGCGATCTGGAATATCCCGAAAAATTACACGAACTTCATAGCGATTACCCCCTTGCACCGGATCATTTAAAGCCAACGTCGGAAATGCTCAGTCCGTTTGCGAGGAATCTGCGAGGAGATGGCTGGAAGTCCGCCGAAAAACTCATAACCAATCTACGGAACAAAACGAACTACGTCACCCACTATCGGAATTTGAAATTTTCCGTCGAGCAAGGTCTTAAAATAACTAAAATTCACAAAATTCTTTCATTCACCCAACGTCCATGGCTTAAATCCTGGATTGAATTATGTACCAAACAACGAAAAAATGCTCGTTCAGACTTTGAGGCTGATTTGGCAAAACTACAAGCAAATGCGACATTCGGCAAAACTATGGAACAGGTTAGAAATCGTGTCAACATTAGGCTAATAGCTGACCCCGCGAAACTTCGAAAGGCAGTGAGAAAACCGTCCTACAAATTTTCCGAAATTATCAACCCAGATCTAGTGATGGTCCGAGGGGGACGGCAAAAGGTTCGTCTCAACAAGCCCATCTCGGTGGGTTTTTGCATCCTAGATCTTTTGAAACTCGTCATGTATAAATTTTACTACGAGACACTCAAGCCCAAGTACGGAGACAAACTGAAATTATTATTTACCGATACGGACTCGCTGTGTTGCGAAATAGAAACGAAAGATTTGTGTCGGGACATGGTGGAAGATATATGACACGAGTAATTTTGACCCCACTCACCCACTGTATTCAAAATCACACCACAGGGTTTTGGGTAAAATGAAGTCTGAAACAGGGTCCATTCCTCTGAGACGGCTCAGTGTATGGATGCAGAATAAACTCGTTACGTTACAACGACTTTGCGTACTGTATATACCGTCGTTTTGCTACTTTTATCGCGTGTATGACTACATGTTGTTATTGATTTTGTACGCATACGAACGTTTTCGCAACATCGTTGTAAATAAATGATGTACATATGATCGTAGTTGTCGTTTGAACGTCAGCGGTACATTTCCTTTTATAACATTTTTCGCGCATTCGCTCACGCAGCGAATGAACTCGTTGTCGCATTTGCGAACGTACTGTCGTTTAGCTTTTTCGCCCAGTCTTCGTACGCGCTTCAGTATGGGTAAGTACTTTCTCACGCGATCGCTCATTTCGGCACGTAAACATAGTGAGTTTCACCGGGAAACACGTTCGTTCGAAGACGTAGATCTTCGTCCTGCTCAGGTCGAAGGTCAACGAACAAATAACTGTACGGCTCTAGTGTTGCGTCCCTTATATGCTTCCACGGCAAATGCGGACTTGGTGGGATACATCTGTCGCGCCAGACTATTGAATTGACTGACGTCTCTTGGCTTTTTGAACAGGATCATATAGTGGGCGTTGAGACTTTAGTTCTGATGTATTTGTTTTTATGGAACAAATTCTGTACGAGAAATAGAACGCTAACGTTTCTGTGATGGGAACCTTTGGTAAAGAGGTTAGCGATAGATTAGTCCGTTTCGTTCATGAGATCGTCGATCACAAGCAGGACGGGCTCGCTACCGTCAAAGTCCTCAAAGTCCGGCAAGCCGCGTCGAAATTCCATTTGAGGGTAGTTGGCAAACAGCTTCTGGTATTCGCCGTAACAGTGTACGATTCTGGATGGTGACGGCTGCACCATGACGTGGTGGAAGATATATGACACGAGTAATTTTGACCCCACTCACCCACTGTATTCAAAATCACACCACAGGGTTTTGGGTAAAATGAAGTCTGAAACAGGGTCCATTCCTCTGAGACGGCTCAGTGTATGGATGCAGAATAAACTCGTTACGTTACAACGACTTTGCGTACTGTATATACCGTCGTTTTGCTACTTTTATCGCGTGTATGACTACATGTTGTTATTGATTTTGTACGCATACGAACGTTTTCGCAACATCGTTGTAAATAAATGATGTACATATGATCGTAGTTGTCGTTTGAACGTCAGCGGTACATTTCCTTTTATAACATTTTTCGCGCATTCGCTCACGCAGCGAATGAACTCGTTGTCGCATTTGCGAACGTACTGTCGTTTAGCTTTTTCGCCCAGTCTTCGTACGCGCTTCAGTATGGGTAAGTACTTTCTCACGCGATCGCTCATTTCGGCACGTAAACATAGTGAGTTTCACCGGGAAACACGTTCGTTCGAAGACGTAGATCTTCGTCCTGCTCAGGTCGAAGGTCAACGAACAAATAACTGTACGGCTCTAGTGTTGCGTCCCTTATATGCTTCCACGGCAAATGCGGACTTGGTGGGATACATCTGTCGCGCCAGACTATTGAATTGACTGACGTCTCTTGGCTTTTTGAACAGGATCATATAGTGGGCGTTGAGACTTTAGTTCTGATGTATTTGTTTTTATGGAACAAATTCTGTACGAGAAATAGAACGCTAACGTTTCTGTGATGGGAACCTTTGGTAAAGAGGTTAGCGATAGATTAGTCCGTTTCGTTCATGAGATCGTCGATCACAAGCAGGACGGGCTCGCTACCGTCAAAGTCCTCAAAGTCCGGCAAGCCGCGTCGAAATTCCATTTGAGGGTAGTTGGCAAACAGCTTCTGGTATTCGCCGTAACAGTGTACGATTCTGGATGGTGACGGCTGCACCATGACGTCTACATCGTCGATCAATTTAAACACGAACTTCGTTTTGCCACATCCCGTGGGACCGGCCACCAGCGCCGTGAAAGGATGAAGGAGAGGTAGGGTCACGTCCTCGTCGTCGACGAAAGCCCAGAAATGAGGCTATGAGGGCACTCAGCGTGGCAACGAACAGAGCTACGGTTGCATATACTAAATCGTACAGCGGCAATTCGTCGTATTTGATAATCATCGTATGTTACCGTTCTGTTATCCATCGTACAACTGTCGACCCCTACGATTGTCTTCCCTATTTATACCCCCTCCCCTACTCCAAGGGGGGAGGGGCGCGGACCCCCGCAGAATCGCCAGATGAAAAACTTACGTCGCAAGCGATACGACCTAAGAACTTTGTCTTCTGGAAAAACTTCGTTGCGGGCGAAACGCAAGGTGCTGCAGAAGGGCGGATTTCTCAGCGCTCTACTACCACCCGTGCTGTCGCTGCTCGGCGGTCTTCTGCTGAAGTGATGCAGAAGCTTGTTCTCATCGACGAGTTCGATAGAGAGTACAAGCGACTGCAGAGACCCGCCACCGCTATCGCAAAAACCGATCACAGTCTTCGTCTATCAAACACTCTACGTTATCGTTCCTTGACCGATGATCGTAAAGCCAGAGAATACGTTGCCGAACTGCATCGATATCTGAACGTTGCCGATCGAATACCACCGGAGAAACAATCTGCAAAATCCGCCAAAATTAACTGGATAAACGAACCGGAACCATCCACACCGAGACAGGCGCCACGTCGTCAGTTAGAATCACCCGGGTCGTCGAGACAACCGGCTCGCAGAAAGAAGAAAGGTAAAAGCAGACTGCATCCCGTCAGTCTGCAGTAGGCGCAATATGGGCACCAAAAATAGTCTGGATGTCGTCTACACCGATCCTCGCGCGCCTGGTAGTTTCGGTGGCGCGCGCATATTGAAACGGTACGGTGCTCGCTCCGACCGAGAAACGAAAAATTATCTGTCATCGAAAGACACGTACACGCTACACAAACCAAGAAGAATTCGATTTCCACGACGTAAAACGTATTCGAAAGGCATCGCAGATCTATATCAGGTAGATCTCGCCGACTTATCCGCCCTCTCTCCTTTCAACGACGGTATGCGATATCTGCTCACCTGTATAGATGTGTTCAGCAAACGCGCTTGGGCAGTTCCCATCGGAACAAAATCCGCTCGCAACGTCGTCGACGCGTTCGAAAAGAGATATTGTCCGACAGAAAGTGTAATATGGTGCAGAGCGATAAAGACAAAGAATTTCTCAATGCTGCGTTTCAGTCCATGTTGCAAAGTCGTGGTATACATTTTTACATCAGCGAAAACGATGACTTGAAGGCCAGTGTCGTGGAGCGTTTCACCAGAACTCTGAAGACTAAGATGTATCGCTATTTCACCCACGCCAACACGCGACGGTACGTCGACGTGCTGGACGATCTATTGCACTCGTACAACAATACCTATCACCGATCCATAGGAATGGCTCCGGTAGAAGTCGGACCACACAACGAGGATCGAGTGAGAGCTCGTCTATATCCGCTGAAACCGAAAATGTTCAAGTGGAAATACAATGTCGGCAACAGGGTCCGTATAGCGATGCAACGACAATCATTTCGCAAGGAATACCTAGGTAAATGGTCGCAGGAAATTTTCGAGATCGCATCGCGTCTGCCGACCACACCCGTGATGTACGAACTGAGAGATCTAAGCGGTGAACTTATAAAAGGTAGATTCTACGAGCCAGAAATTCAGAAGACGCTAAAGTCCGACGACGAGCACTTCGACGTCGATCGCACACTGAAGACGCAAAAACGAGGCGGTAAGATAGAGTACCTCGTGTCGTAGAAAGGTTATCCGGACAAGTTTAACTCGTGGGTAAACGAAATAACGTCGAAATGAGCCGGTTCTGTCTCACCTTGCCGTCCAACAACTCGACGCAATACTATCCGGAAAACACGGTGGCCTGTTACACTACGAAACTCGCCAATATGATCGAGCTTGAAGGTGACTGGGAAGTGGGTCTGTTGGAGATTTCAACTCCTAAGGACTTGGTTAACGTCGCCAATGTAGATGTTTCTACATCATTTACGTCGACAAAAAATATTATCGTAAAATACGGATGCCGTCGGCGAACTACCCTAGAATTCAACTCTTGATCGACGCTCTGCACGAAGAACAACGAAAGCAAGTCACTTCAGTGTCTGACGAGTCTCTATACGTATGGTTTTCGACCCGTCTCAATAAAGTGAGGATTCATTTAGATCCCACCGGTGCGTACGGCGACGTTGCCGTCCGTTTCAGCAAAGATCTGGCTAACCTGCTGGGTTTCGAAAGTGGTGAAAGGTATGCAAGTGATAAATCAGCACCTCATCCCCATTCATTGTCTTTGGACAGCGTTGACAACATGTACGTTTACTGCGATCTGCTGGAACACGTGGTCGTCGGAGACACGAAGGCGCCACTTCTTCGTATTGTCAACAAGCCTGTGAGGTTGTACGGAATCGTGCATAAGATCTTCAATCCCGTCTTGTACGTCCCTCTACAGAAAAACATTTCGACACCGTGGAAATAAACATCATGGACGACACCGGAAAAGCCCATACTTTTTCGATCTGGAAAAACCACGTCACTGGTAGTCTTGGAATTCCGTCGTTCCATTCACCCGTATTTTGCCTTATAAAAAGACAGTACTACCACCATCATTTGCTGCGTAAACGTTGCACGAGTCATGAAGCGAAAAACCTACTGCTGCGACGCCAGTCGTCACATGTACGAAGACTATTACTCCCGCCAAGTTGGTGGGGAAATAACCGTTTTCGCCGGTAGCAGATATCAGAGAGGACACGGACTGGGTAGTGTTTTGGGTGGTATCTTTCGACGATTCGTGGTGCCGCTGTTTATGACGCATGGTAAGACACTGGCCCTGGATGCTCTAAAAACCGGTATGGACGTGGCAGAGGATGTGCTGGGTGGTAAACACGACTTCAAGGAATCTGTCAAAAAACGCGTTCCCGAAGGTATAAAAAGAACGGCACAGAACCTGATTCGTCAGTCTGGATCGGGTGTGAGCAAGAGAAGACATAAAAGAAGAAAAAGAACAATCAGTCTCGATACCGACAACGACATCTTTGCATGATGGCTTTTGCGAACGATATGTCCTGCGAATGTACAAAGTCCGAGTTGGATCTGTTTTCCGTACCACCGACTGAGACCAGTATGGAACACGGCAAGTGGGTCGAGTATTATCCGGTGACGACGGTGAGCGAAAGTTCGCCCATCGAATTTGACATCAGCGGTACGGGAGATGACTATATTGACTTTGCAAACACCATACTACATGTAAAGGCTAAAATAACTCAGAACGACGGCACGAACCTCCCCGCCGATGCCGCAACTGGTCCGGCGAACTTGTTTCTTCACAGCTTTTTTTCGCAAGTGTACATTTCACTCAACGGTACTTTGATAACCGCCTCGACCAACACCTATCCCTATAGAGCTATGTTGGAGACGCTGCTGAGTTACGGACAAGACGCCAAAACGTCCCAGCTGACATCCGCCCTCTACTACAAAGACACAGCCGGTCACATGGACAGCACCACTTTCGACCATAACGTAAACGAAGGCTTGGCCGCGCGACGTCGACTGTCAGCACGAAGTGCGGTAATGGATATGATAGGCCGCTTGCACGCCGACATCTTTTTCCAAGAGAGATACATGCTAAACGAAGTCAACGTGAAGATGAAACTGATTCGCAGCAAAGACGCTTTCTGTCTAATGGGAGGTGCCAATTATAAAGTTCAGATAATACATGCGTCGCTGTTCGTTCGAAAAGTAAAACTGATGCCATCCGTATTCATCGCTCACGCTAAAGCCTTGGAACGTGGAACGGCAAAGTATCCGATACGTCGCGTGGTCTGCAAGTCGTTCACGATTCCCGAACGTTACAGAGATGTCCACCACGAAAAGCTGTTCTCCGGTCAGCTACCTACATGCATCGTGATCGGGCTGGTGGACAATAGAGCACTCAACGGTGATCGCGAGAGAAACCCGTTCAACTTTCGACATTTCGGTCTCAGCGAGATCAGCTTGTATCTGGACGGACAACAACAGCATGCCATCAGGCCCATAGAGCCGAACTTTGGAACGGGAGAGTATATAAGAGCGTACAACACGGTGTTTGCCGGAACAGTTAAACTGGGTGCTGACAAAGGACTCTTCATAGATCGTGAAGACTACGGAAGTGGCTATGCTCTATACACATTCGATTTGACAGCCGATCTAGACGAACAAGACCACTTCAGCCTCGTGAGACAGGGCAGCGTGCGCCTTGCATTAAAATTCTCAGCTGCACTTGCCGCTACGGTAACTGTTATAGCCTATGCGGAATTCGAGAACGTCATCGAAATCAACCGCAACAGGAACGTGCTATTCGATTTTGGAGCATGAATACGGAAAAGATAAACAATGTTCTGAAACGCCTCTGTACCGAGAACTTTGACAGTGTATTTAGCGTCGATAATCTACCTGAAAAGCCTCGTCTGCTGGTGGCAAACACCGATCCCGCGAACCGTCCCGGACGTCACTGGGTGTGTATATACGTGGACAACGGCTACGGAGAATATTTTGGTTCGCTTGGACATCCGCCCACTGTAAATTTCACGCGCTATTTGAACGTACATTGCTCGTCGTGGATATTTAATCGCGAACAAATACAGAGCGTGATTAGTCGATTCTGTGGACACTACTGCGTATATTATTGCATGCTTCGATGTAAAGGCATAGACATGCCTAAAATTGTTAGTAGTTTTACCTCTGACACTGCGCCGAACGATGTATTAGTGCATGGATTTGTATGTCGTATTGTCAATAAATGAACGAATAAAATGTTGTTGTTATGAAACGAGTTTTGTTTATTTCACACACTTAAACGATAAGTAGGACCTACACAATACGTGTATATACCATTAATGATAACATTTAGTTATAAGTTTTAAAAAATAACTTTCATTTATCAATACATTACATGCGTATAACGGATGTATAACGCTGACACACAAAATATGATTCATCGTAAAAACGCAATGTTAGGTCTATATCTGTAACCTTACAATAGGCCTACTACATTACGCAGACGCCAATACCAGGTACTTTGGACTGGCAGATACGTGTGATATACGTACACAGCACATTACGTACATATAACATATGTGAAAAAAACCCTGCTGACGTTGTACCTAACAGCGAGCCTGTTAAGCAGATGTTGATACAATGTACTTGTCGGCTGCTTAACGTTATAGGCCTACATATCGCGCTGTGGCAGTTGTAAAAATAACAACGAATTGAGTACGTACGTTTATGCCGACGCAGCATGTCGCTGACTCATAATCACAAGAAAGAACGTCAACGTATTATATACATAGGAGCAAAATGATGGTAATGTAGAAATTAGGACGCTTACTACAATGTTTTAACAGCAGAGAAATCGTGCTGCACTTTGCCCCCGTGCGTGAACGTAAACTATACAGTAAACGAACGATTACCCTTTGCTCCTTCGCCGCGCGCTACAGGGTGGGAGTTTAATGTCGACAAGTAGGAAACTAAGTGTTAGGGCTTAATATCGAATTAATACGATTAATAAAAAATAATTAATAATAAAAATATTCTTGACTGAGATTTAGACCTAGGGCCTAATTTGGACACTAATAATGGACTACTGTAGGATACTTAGGTCTGGTGTGAGTCATTGATCTACCAGCAAATGTATTCGATGACCTTAACCTTTGACCTTGACCTAGATATGACAAGATATACATCATGGCCTTAGTCCTCGACTTTGACCTAGATATGTCAAAAATGTACTTGATGACCTTTGACCTTGACCTTGATTTGACCTTGACCTGTCAAAAATGATTAATGGTCTCAGACCTTGATTTTGGCCTAGATATGTGACATGACCCTGACCTTTTGCCTTTGACCTTGACCTGTCAAGGTCATTATACACCGCTGTCAAGGTCATTATACACCAGAACTCTCAAATTCTTCCTACTGTCGTAGCGCCCTCCACGTTGACCGGTCGTCGGCAAGAGCCCATGCGTCGGCAGCAGTGAGTCCGGTGTCCCGCGGAATCTGACTCATCCATGTAGTCCGTGGTCTGCCAGCGGGGCGATTCCAGTCGTGCTGTGGTATCTCTCCGGACTTGGAGTCCACTGCAAGCTTCAGGGCCTTATGCGCTGGTGTGTTGGCGGGCAAACGGCGAATATGGCCGAAAAAGGAGTGACGGCGAGCGGCTATGGTACTGAGTATACTTGGCAGATTCGTTCTGTCGGCTACAGCCCTGTTGGTGACAAAGTCATTCAATCTAACACCAAGAATACGTCTTTGGCATGTCATGTGGAATGCCTGTAGCCTGCGTGAGTCTTACTTCAACAGTGTCCAGGTTTCAGCACCATGGAGGCCTACTGCCAGAACACATGTAGTATAAATCCTCAGTTTAGTAG
>Ga0209367_1013880_pt1 | contig 10305 bp, 5 predicted proteins | sample WorMetLIZISLAND2_FD_187412 | JGI IMG/M metagenome (GOLD analysis project Ga0209367, IMG submission 187412) | Marine gutless worms symbiont microbial communities from Max Planck institute for Marine Microbiology, Germany - Olavius geniculatus... ...
ATCTTGCCCACCAGCAGATAGTGGTCTGTACTCACATCTGCACCACGAAATACTCGGACGTCTGACAGTGACGATCCCTCCCATCTGTTGTTGATGCAGATGTAGTCAATTTCAGTGTCTTTGAGCAAGTGACAGTTAATGATCAATGATAACTGCTACAGTCTAGGAATTGCTTAGTTTTGCCTGTTAATGTCAAATGTCAATAATTGTCTTACTTTTTGATACATTTAGGTCGCATTGTCAACGTCACATCTGTCAAAGGCCTGTTTGTTCTCCCATTTACGGCAGCGTATTCCATGACCAAGTTTGCCGTTGAAGCATTTTCCGACACACTGAGAATTGAAATGAAGAAATTTGGTGTAACGGTATCAATTGTTGAACCGGGACACTTTGGAGGAGCAACGGATGGTTTAAATGTATGTGACTTTGCCGCTTACAAAATAGTTTTGACTTGTTTCTGTAATTACTGCTAGATTGTCCAATGACTGATTTTTTTCATTGAAGCTGAGGCTTTGCGGTGCCAGATTGCACTAATTAGTTTGTGAGTTGTTGGTTGGTTCTTTAGCAGTGCTGCTTTATGCATCAACTGCTCGTACATTCTTGCAGCTACAAGAGATGCAAAATAGAAACTTTTCATATTGGTATACGCAGTATATACGTACTTTATGTGACCTGGATTGCTTTACAGAAATCAGTAAAAAATCAATAAATTTGTTAAGCGAATATACCATCGTAATGTAAACAACTAGGATGTCCATTGTCTATCTGTCTAGTGCAGGCATGTAGCAGTGTTCAATTTTTGAATTAAGTAAGTGAAGTAAAAATATTTTTTTAAAATTTTTCGGTAAACTCTGTTACAGCAAAGTATCAGTGTGTAACACTGTGATTTTCATCGTTGCATTTAATTTATTGTATGGTTGTCTTAACAGGTCATAGCATAGATCTTGCCAGTGTATCTCATATGACGTGCCTCTTAACTTGAAATATGGCATAGAAAACCAAATTTAAAGTGAATGTTTCTCAGCACTGGAATAACTGGTGTGCCAGTTTTTTACTCCTTGCGCACTACGTTTCTAATGCAGCGAAGAGGAGTATATGAGATCAGTGTAATATTGAGGATTGACCGACCGACCAACGACCAACCAACAAGAGATACAATTTCTTGGAAGAGCCTTCCTGGAAGAACTTCAAACGGCCATATCTCTATAACGGTGCTAGATAGATGCATGGTCACTATGGACCACCTATAGGAAGTCGACCCCCGGGAGTTGAATGGTCATGTGACCGATGACGTCACGTGACCCCGAAAGGTTAAGGTCGTGACCCCATTATCTTTGAGGCACCATATCTCCATAACGGTGCTAGTTACACGCATACGTTGAGGTATAACAAAACAAATGGCAACCATTATTGGAAATTTTTTCCTCTCAGTTCCTAAAATCGAGCATTATTTTATGAACTTCGGGGAGACAATTTCCAATTATGACCTCGACGCCAGTCATTTATTAGTATAATATTAAATGGCTGTCAGTTAGACGCCGGGTCTCTAATATAAGCCGAAAGGAACGAAAAAGCTTCCAAAAGAATACAAAAGAAAATGATGCACGCGAGGAGTACATCTGATTGGTCACAATCCAATAATATTTCTTGTTATTTCGAGAGGTCAAATGCTAAGTTTACTGCACATCAAAAAGTCCGTAACCGGAAATGATGCATAAGCACAGCTGGCCAAAATCCATTCAAATTGTGTTGGAATTTTTTGTAATACATATGGTATGTATGCCATGTATTGTGTAGATGGAGAGGATCAGCTCCGACTTTGAGAAGATGTGGCAGGCTTTGAGCACAGAGCAAAGACTCATCTATGGACGTCAGTACATTGATCGTCACATTGCTGCTGCTGATGCTAGCTGATGGGGTGGAAATCCCGACGTAAGTCCCGTCATACGGGCGATGACAGAGGCATTGTTTTCCATGAATCCTCGAAGCCGCTACCTTGTCCAGGGTTGTCCTGGCAAAGTTGATCTCTACTGTGTATGTTGGTATTTTGCTTTGAATTAAATCTGATTATAGTCACAAGTTCTTTTGCAGTGCACAAATATGCCATAAAACAGGCAATTGCAGAATGTAAAAGTCAAAATAGCTTAGTCGAAAAGTTACCTAAAACAGAGTTAATAGGTTTATAATTCTGACGGTTTTTTTTGAAAATTGATTAGTTGATCACAGTTCAAAGTTATTCAGACAGTTGGCTACATGTGAGCATAAGATGCTGTTGTTTTTATTTGTTTAGTTGGCAGGAAGAATATTTGGCTTGTAAAATACTGCTGCAGCAATCCCCACAGGTTTTTGCTTGTGAGTGGCAGGTTTATGACAAACTCGTCTGCAAGCTGCTTCTATCTTCTGCTGCTCTCTTTAGAGACAATACACTGTGTCTCAAAAAAAACGTCACACATAGCACTGTCCACTCCATGTCCTTGCCGTTTATTAACCAATCTTCAAAACTCTTTCACTGGCACTCTTTCTGTACAATTGGCAATAAAGCGATTACTGAGTATCCCACGACACCATGACTGTCACTACACTACTTTGTGAAACACAAATTGTCGAAAATCGCTAAAATCACAGTAATACATGTGGAAAATATATTTATGAAACAATTTTTTTTACCATTTTTTATATTAAAATTGAAGAATGTTTAATTTTTGACACAGTTCTTCTGTTTGTAAACAAAATGAGACAACACTATTGCAAATACTTTTTAATGCAGTGACAATACACCTGTAATATAACCTTTCATTTAGCAATGAAGCCAAGGCTCTGGTTAAGAACGTATACCAGTTCAGAAATACAATTCTTGGACAATTCTGTCAGCATTTTCAAAGATAAAGTGCAAGAGAGACTTTGTTACTAAAAAGATTTGGGAAACAGGAAGCACCGACCAAAGGCCTGCATGAAACTGGCAGACTGAAGCATGCACATATGGAAGAGAACGTGACCACTCAGCACTCTGGACGAAATGGTAGACTTACTAAATCAGCTTACTAAACCACAGAGACTAGAAACAAACACGTCGTTGAACTCGTCAGATATCCAGCACAGTGTAGATCAGCACAGATCATTCATTGCGCGCTTCGGCTGAAGTGTCTTTCATTTTCCAACACAGTTTTTACCTGTTATTGTGAGTTTTTCTTGCGTTTTTATTTTACAAGGTAGTGTAGCGACACAGTCAAGGTGTGGTGGGATACTCAATAATAACTTTTTTGCCAATTGTACAGAGAGTGTGCCAATGAAAAATTTTTTAAAAACTGGTTAATAATCGGCAAAGATATGGACAATATTAAGTGTAACCTTTTTGGACACAGTGTAGTATGTCTGTAAAATTTGGCCATCCAAGCAAAAACTGATTGTTATGGAATGCTGTTTGTTCTCTTGCATCACAACAAATTTAAGTAAGTAAGTAGCAATTTATATAGCGCCAAAATCTCACGAGAGATAATTTAGCTATTGTGTATCAATTTTAGTTGTTCATATTTAGAGATAAACTATAGAAAGGCCGGAGTAAAATTTACCATTTGTCTATTATTGCACTAGCTGAACTGTCCATTGCTGTAAATGAATCAGCAGATGCTGTATATAGCTTGTGCTGTACGTTTGACAGTGGAATGCAGTAATCTCGTCATTTGTGCCAACGTGGCTGATGGATCGATTGTGGCTGCATCTTGTTCGTGATTTCTCGGTCGCCATGGAAACACCGCCAGCTGCTAACAATGACTAATTGTGAGTGACTGTTGTCTGAGTTGAACCAAGCTGATTGTCTGCTGATGACATTTTAACCACTTATGTACTGCTGCTGCTCATGCCAGTGGAAGACTTGCAGATTTATATTCAAGGTTCATAGCATATGTGAGAAGTCCTTGAGAATGCTTGCATTCTGAAAAGCAAAAAAAATAAAGGCCCTCGAAAGTACCTGAGAACGTACATGGTGCTTCAAAGTACTTCAGAGTACTTGAAGTCCTTAAGTTGAAACTTTGATATGTTGAAATTTTGCATATTTAGTTAATTTCTGCATACCACAGCTCAAAATTTTTTGCTTGCTTTGCTTGCAGATTATGTGCACCTCCGACTTTTAAATTCATGGTTCACAGAGTGCTTGAGAAATCCTTGCAAATGCTTTTACAGTACAGTACAAAGGTAAAAGGTAAAGGTCGTCAATTTGTATAGCGCATCGTCATGAAACACGCCTCTAATGCGCTTTCGTCACTAACCAGAGCCGCCTGCCGCACGGCCACCGTGTGCAGCCTGCAGACACAGGCTGGCGCAGCGGCCGGCTAGGCAACCCCAGTCAGCTGTACCAAGGTCCCCACCTTCTGTAACCCATATAATTGAGTTACTACTCATTTTACCATCCCACGGAGGGTAGAAGACTGAGTCGACCTAGTTGGCAGGCTTCGCACCGAGATGGTTTACCTGCCCGCAGGCAGACACCCATCGCAGTACTAACCGGGCTCAGCATACAGTAACTTCGTTTCAGCCGAAATGCGTTACCAACTACGCCACGCCACCAGCTACACATTGGTGTCACCTTGCGGTCTAAATTTGGAAACATTGCATCTAGGATATGGCTTGTTGTCGAAAATTTTGGTACTTGAAAAGAACAAATTTAAGTCCTCAAAAGTCCTTGAATATAGGGCTTTGATTATGCTATGAACTTTGTGAATTTGGGAGGATTTGCTGTGCATGTTTTTTGTCACTTATCTGATGTTTAGTGATTTACGCTTTAATGTCAGAGTGACAGGAACTGCCATTGGCTTCTCTCGTAGTTAATGATTTGCTGCATTACCCGTTTTAGGAACCAGATAGCCAGTTGCAATTATCCGGGTACCCGGACTTGGTTTCAGTTTTTAAACAAGTGAGGGAAAGACGACGGTGAAGTGACGAGTACATATCTAATTACCCAATATTTTACCACAAAATTATTTTTTTTCTCATAAGAAACGTCTAAAATGTGTCTGTGATACCAAACATGTACAGTGTATTGTCCATCAATAAAAATGGGCCAAATGGCTGAAGTTGAATCTCCCTTGCAGTACTGAATTTCGCCGCAAAGGCTACAAGTAGCGAGATTTTCATCAGTTTTACCAGTAATCAGTGCAATAAAATGGGTACCAATCAGTGGCATATTTAGGAGGGCCCACCTCCCCCCTTTGGCCAGACCATGAAAATTTTTTACAGGCGACTTTATATGAAAAGGTGCGTTTTTTGCCATTTTCCAGCAAGAATTGCAAAATTCAACAATGTTTTATGGTCTTTTGTTTCCAAATTTCAGAAAAATGGGCGAATTTGCGGTTTCCATTGAACATTCAGAAGCAAAAGGTGTTTCAGCTTCAGGGGGGCTTCGCCCCCCCCTGACCTCCCGACCACGGGCTCTGCCCCTGGACCCCACTGGGGGCTCGGCCCCCAGACCCCCGTTATATGCTCGTGCTCCGCGCGCTCGCCATGGTCCCCCCTTTGCCAAATCCTAAATACGCCACTGTGTACCAATTACCCGGATTTGGAACCGGGTAATGAATTTTGGAACCGGGTCCTGGTACCCGGTTCCTGGTACAAATCACTATCTCATAGGCCCATCTCTTGCCTTGTGATATGCATAAGAGCATTTGTTGACTGTCTTCCTTGATATCATCAATCCCCTTCTTCGGTCTTTCTCATCGTCTGCGCCCATATGAAGCAATGCGTGGAAGACATGCATGATGTGAAACTGATACTGACTGATCATTTGATTGATTTGTTGATTCATTAACTACACATATTCATGAACTGTACAGTGTACAACATGTTGTGATCCCATACTTCATGCATCAACATTTTCCTCTCGGCTGTTTGACTGATTGCTTAAAAGAGTAACTCACATTTCACCAATTGACTGATTATGTGCTTGTTTCTGCAACCGTTTTCACGATAGACAAGCCAATAGCGGTAAATTACCGTCTTTTTAGGGGAGTGGGCCTACCCTTCTTTGAGACCCTCATTTGAGGGTAACCCCATCAGCTAGCAACACGAAATTTTGTCAGAAGAAACCAAAGGACCTACATTATCATATATGGCGAAAATCCGATGTCTCTACGTCATCTGGGTTCGAATCAGTACTGGTTTGTAACAGATGGACAGACGTACAGAATTACGAGAGCTAATACGCGCTGTAGCATTACATGCTGTCGCACGTAAAAACGTAAAATTTGCTGTTGAAATTTACTTATCACCCACCATGTAGTGTTGACATAATCGTGTTAAAGCCGGTTGTTAAACCTTTAATTAAGTTCTCCCTGAGAAAAAAAATTTCATAGCGCCGTCGACAGAAGCAGATAGGAATTGACGCCCAGGTCTGTACGTATTTTTTCCCACACTCGACTGTGTTGGAGCACTGAAGCTAAAGCCAACTGTCATTCTTCGCACATATTAGCAATTAAATGTAGGCTAGGCCTACTGTTGAAAACGTGTTGCCGCCAGTCACTCGCTGTCCGACTACTTTTTATGATGTGGATATTTTTGGACAATGAAAAAGCGAATAGGCCCTACACGCACATAACGTAAGCTTAGGCTTACATCAACATTCATCAACTTTTTTCGCTAATTTACTTTATTTTCATTTTTTTTTCGCAACACAACGACGCAGTGGTGACAGACTTCTTATAGCGGTCTAACGCTGCCACTTATTCAGTGAAAAATGGTGTTTCTATTTAAACAGTAGGTCTAATAATATTTTTCTCCTTCAGCCGACGCAGATGACTGAGACATTGCGCATCGCTAACGGATTGGATACCGGCCGGTATTACTTATGCGGCTGTCCTAAACTTCTGTCCGTGCTCCTAACAAACTGCAGGCCTTGCCGGTTCATCTGTCTATCAGTCTATCCAGTGCGGGCTCCTAAATATACTATACAAAGTAAAAAAAATCAGAAAACACCAAAATAGATGTGAACGTTTCCCATCGCATGAATAATGAGACTGCTGCGGTTTTTTAATTTCAAAAGGTCAAACGCTTAGGTTGGGGTTACGCATGCCGCGCCACGCGGACGGCTGCATATAGGCCTAATATGTCGGTACTGGGCCGAAGTTGCTTTCGAGTTACACGCGCAGGTTGTTTCACGACAGTTATAGCCTACTGGTTGCATTGCTTTATAGGCCCCCGCTACCGGGTGTATATTAATTTCAGTTTTACTTACTTACTTACTTACTTATTGTACGAATGCGGTCTGTCGATTTTTATTGACGAATCATTTGATATCGACGCGGGTGTTATAGAGTATTATGTGAGTCGGCGTCGAGTGAGGCACCAGTTGGTGGCGCAGACGGCGTCCACTCGCGGCTGATCGCTGCTAGCATCAGTCTGTGATACGTTCAAGTTCGTTATCAGCTCACTGTCTGTGTCGGCTCTTAGCGCTCGCGTCTACAAAATACAAACACGCAACAGTCAGACTCTGTGGTGTCACGTCGACATGACGACCCTCGGTCACATCCCCCTGACCATAGCTGGAGACGTCGTCCCAGCAGTGATATTAGACTTCCAGAAATCATTTGACTTTGACTTTGACTTTTGATTTTGACTCGGCGAAATTTTATTATGTGCATAGTTTTAGTGTTAGTTTTTTCAGCAATCAAGTTTAGGCCTATATTGTATAGTTGCAGTTAGGCCTAACTGAAATGTTATAGTTTATTTTTGTTGGCTGGAAAGCTGTAATTTTATTTTTGTGCATCTTTTGATAATGTTGATTGTTTGCATGATATACTTTTAGTTTTAAGTCATTTACTTTTAATACAACTAGATTCTATAGAATTTTGCATGTGACATTTCACACGCAAAATTCATTATCACTGATCAAGTCAATTTAGACAGAAGTCGAATAGATCAGTGTGTACTGATCTATACGTCATTGACTAAGTAAACAACGCTCATGAAGTGATTTCTATTAGTCAGTTTTCATACAATTTAATTTTATACAATTTTGAATTTTATGTGATTTTAACACCTTATAAAAGTCAACCAGTCAGTCAACACAGTAAGCTTAAGTATAGGCCTATTGTGTAAGTGCAAAACTGACTGCATTTTGTAAACAAATTTATTGGCTCGGGCTTAAATTACAAATGGCGCAATCAACTTCGTGCAGACCAATGCAGACAACAACACTACTCTGCGCCTGCTGACCTCTGGAGATAAGTCTCGTCACGTGGACACTCGGGGGTGATATGCTACGGCCCTCTCCGACTACGCCTACGCGACGTCGTCAAGCCCAAAAGCATTGGTATCAATCTCCTATAGGCCTCGCCTCGGGTTAATCCATAGCGAAGTGCAGAAATTCGCCAAGCTTCACCAACTGGGTCTAGAGCGAAGTCCCAGCGATCATTCATTGTGAGATATTGTAAGCTTGAAAGAAAACGCCTAAACAAAACGAAATAATGTACAAGGAAAGAAAGGAAACGAAAAAAATCTCACGATTAGTGTCTGTCATTAAAGGCAGCAAAGTCTTTGCTTTTTACCCTGAACATTTTTACTGCAAGCTCCCATTTTGTGGGCTTATGAGGCTGGCAAGAGTCTATGCAAAACTACAAGACCGCCACATTTTCTTATCTGAGTAAGAAAAGAACAATATTGAAAAACACAGAAATTAATTTGCCATATACTCAAACGTAATTGCTATTGCAAACATAATTATAATGGGGGAAACCAACTACTGACCCGAGCTGCAGTACTGTCTTGATGTCGACGTTTCGTGTTGATGTTTCGTGGTGGCGCCACACGCCGGAACTAACATAAACCACAGCCGTTTCTTAAATACAACAAAAACCACGGAATCCTAATACAAAATGCACGATAATCGTATTCGTTCCACTGGCAACTTCTCACAGTTCGACAAACGTACCGGTATGTCAAATTAATTCTGTTCGTGTTTGAAGAAAGCCAGTCCTAAGGCTAACAAAACACACAAGTCGAGAACTTACGCTACCGATACCGTTATTGACCAGTTTGACCATTTCATATCGCGTTTCAGCGGTCACAAACTTGAGTTGCGTGGAGGACGTTATAACTTAAGCTCACCGATTTCAGCACGTCCGACTGTCGCACGACGTGGTTGAGCTGAGTGTAATCGGCGTCGGTGTCGTGGCCGGGCGGCGCAGTACATTCGCCAGGTATGACCACCGGTGCAGACGTGATGTTCGTGGTGGTGGTGTCAGTGGTTGCTGGAGGTGGGACGTCGGTCACTGGACGTCGCGGATGACCCGGCAACTCGTCATCGTCATTAACGTTCCACCAACACACTCGATTATGCCTACACGCACGCATGGCAGATCGCACGCGACGAGGCCGTCCTGCAGGCCGCATTACGCGTCGTGCGCGTCTGTCCGTCCGTCCGTCCGTCTCATATTCGCACTCGGTAGCAGTACTCGACATTGGTAATAAAATGTTCGTCCAACTGGCAGAATCAGAGGCGCAGGCATGCAGTCACCGGTGGCTAATGGCGGGAAATAAAAGCAGCCCCGGCGCTACCTGGAGGTTTTGGGAGGCTAGGGGATGTCAGACGAACGACAAAGTCGACCGACTTTTGTGGGCGTGGTTTAGTTGCCCGACAAAATCGGTGAACCATGACACACGGCCAATATTTTCGTCTGCTACTTCGTACGATATCAGCTAGCACAACAGCCGAATGCAGATCGCAAAATAATACTTGCATCACTTTTTTCTGCATCTAGTGAACGTAAATAATAACAAACACAATAAGTAACTAAAATAAATATTCATCTTCCGTTGTAAACAATCATCATAGCAACATAAACAAAATTTTTTGTCCGATCACAGGCTGAACGGTAGTTCAAGCCCTGTGTTAACGGCGATTTCTCTTTCTTATGGGAAAACCAAAAATTCGACCCCCACAGAATCAAAACCCCTGATCTGATTGTGATAAAATTTGGCACGGTTGATTACGTCGGCGAGTTGACCCCTCATGCAAATTTTCATGTAAATTCCTCCAAGGGGGGCTTCCCGGCAAATGGGTAAAATATACGCAAAAATTTTTATAGCTATCCATATACCTTTTTTTTAGTCAACTCACCTACAGGTCAGACCCTTCGGCGGATTTTTGCGCGCGATGGCTCAAACGACGCGGTCTCGCGCAAGGATGTGCCTTTTTGGGGGTTAAAAAATTTGAAATTAATATTTAACGTATTTATTCGCAAAAATCGAAAAAATTACAATGGCGCCTATGGGGAAAATTAAGCAATTCTTTAAACGGTCATAACTTTGGCTGTGTAT
>Ga0209367_1013881_pt1 | contig 10304 bp, 6 predicted proteins | sample WorMetLIZISLAND2_FD_187412 | JGI IMG/M metagenome (GOLD analysis project Ga0209367, IMG submission 187412) | Marine gutless worms symbiont microbial communities from Max Planck institute for Marine Microbiology, Germany - Olavius geniculatus... ...
TCCTGTAGCACCAGCGTTATGTGGTCATAGCGTCGAGCCTCCGACACCAAACGTGCAGCCGCATTACATTTTACGGTTGACTCGATAATTCGTCACTCATTTCACCTGTTTATTTGTTGGCCATTAATATGTCCGCTATGTAGAGCATGCAGTAGACACTCAGATCAATAAGGTTTACCGCAAGTCGGTATCAGCTACCGTAGTGGAGCAATATTCTTTAGGAGATACTTTTTGCCGTGGTGTCGCAGCTTTACGCAGTTACGGATGACAAAACAGTCTTGCTGCTACTGTTGCTGCTTTATGGGGTGTTATGGGGTCCAGCAAACGTCCAGCAAACTTCCAGCAAATGTATTCAAAATACACGTGCTAATGCTGGACGTTTGGCGGACGTTTGCTGGATCGTGTAAACACGCTATTAAGAACTGCTGAAGCTGACCGTTTGAAGGCGTTATTGGCAGTCCAGTCTACATTTCTATGATTACCCAATGTGGTAATTATATCACCCTGCACACAATAATGGTCTGATAAGTAATCATTACAGCGTTAAGGTGAGCAGGCTTTCGTAATCGAAAATTAGCCACGTTATAATGACTTATGCGTTTTTTCTGTGATAATTTGTAGTTTGTGTTTTTGTAGTGCTCTGTATCTATGTGCATTTTGTGTTTATTGTGTCTGTCTTTTCCGTTCTGTCTATCTCATATAGGCTTGTTTTTTGAAATAAAACTACTGATGTCATCAGAAGACGCCATGAGTGCTGAGAATAATGAAAAAATTTTAATTTCAATCCAAGAGTCGCGTGCTTTTTGTTTTCTCATTAGATTCTATATTAAACTAACAGCAGCGTAAAGTTCAAATGGTGATACACAGTGTATTGCAATGAAGCTATACATTGTAACAGTCTGTAGCAATACTCACGTGTGTTCTGAGCGGAGACTGCCGTGAGCAGTTGACTGAGAGTAATGATAACAGCGATGATGATGCTGCTGCTGCTGCTGCTGCTGCTGCTGCTGCTGATGTGCCGCGTTATCATCATGGTCATGAGTTGATGAGGTCCAGACAGTTTACTGTCAATCTACTAGACGAGATGAGGATTCAGCCAGTTAGCCCTAGACAATGTAGACCGTCCACGATCAGTGCTGATGCTGTCTACCAGCAGCAGAGCTGTTGCTGTTGATGATGCTGCTGAAGAGAGAGACTGGAGAGAGCGTCATCAATCGATCGATCGATCAGTGGAGGGTGGTTGATGATCAATCGTTAGACTGTGCAGGGTCGGCCGGCAGGCGGCAGCAAGAGTCGATGCGCTGGTGGAACCACGGACGAGACGACTGCTGTAGTGAGTGACAACGGAGCGAGCAGGTTGCGCCCTGTCTGTCAGTCGCCTGTCACGCTCTGTGATCAGCGCCCTAGCCGACCGACCCACGTGCTATGCAGCCGGCTTCACGACCGGTTTGACTGTCGAGGGTCGTTCGCTACCTCGCCTCGCCCGCCCGCCTGCCCGACATCCGGCGCATTAACCGACAATTTCCAGTTGACACAATGTCGTCGTTAGACTCAAAAAAGAACTTGGTGGTCATCGTCGTCGTCATTGTGATCATCACGTTCGTTTACTGACGCGCTACAACTATGATGTAAGCGTCTTTGGCACGATGTGTCGTCCGTCTGTCAGTCCGTTTGTCCCTAACAAATGTATTGTGGCTAAATGGTAAGTCGTAGAGGGTCGGCGATGGTACCATCAGATAGGGCGGTGGCAACTTTCTATAGGTTGTTAATAGCAATCATGTCTCCATCTGCAGCGGTTTGGCCGCAAGTTTCAATTGAAAGTTTCAAGCTATAAGTGGCCATATCTCAGAAACGGTGAGAGATAGGGCCAAAGTTACTACTAGTCGTTAATAGCATACTCCGTTTCAGATGAAATAAAAAATGAAAATGATTGACCTTGACTGATCTTGAAAGTCAGTAGTGCAACAGTTGAGACAAGCAAGCTTCTACTCACGACACATTATGTCGTCAGCGTTACGTCACGACTAAGAAAGAATAGCCTATTCAATCAACTGCCATATTTTGTTAAAATAGTTTGAATTAGTATTTTTTCAGCTGCAACCGGTTAAAATTTTGTGTAAATTGACCATTATTTAAGTGAATTATGAAAGAAAGAAAAAGGGGTTCGTTTTTATGAAACACCGTGTAAGGCTATATAGGCTGTAGCGCGTCTTTCCTAGCTCGGCTTTCTTGTCAACGCAACTTGCCAAAGCGCAAGAACGCCTAAAATAATGCAAGAAAGCGAAATCTGTAAAAGTTTTTTTTAAAGTTCGAAAGTTTGCAATTTGTTTCTACGTGTCGTGTCTCAAGAAACATGTTACTTCACCTTCACCATTAACAATAAAACTTCGATATTATCGAATTACATCTAATCGCGAATAACTGGTAATAAAAGTTTACAATGCAATAACAAAAAGCCCAGCTGTCGCATCCAAGGTCGATAATTTTCATGTCAATTGAAAGTCAATATGCTACATATTATCAGTAATCAATAGCAACTTTGGTCCCATCTCGCATCGTTTAGCCACAATAGCGCGTAACGGCCTTCAAGGTCATCCAATGTCAATGATTTTTATTTAATCTGACAAGGCACATGCCACTTCCTATTAGTAATTAATAGTAGCTTTGGCCGTATTTGTCACCGTTTCTGATAGCCAGTTTTTCATTGAAAACACACATTTTTTCTACCTCTTCCCTTCATTCAACCTCAAATTTGAAAATGTTTCTTTTAAAATAGATCGCTGAACTCTTGCATGCCCGAGTTTCACGCGCATGGCTAATTATTTTTGTAAAAAAATTTTTTTTACGATTTACCTGTTAGCCAGGGTACATTCGCGACGGGCAGACGAACAGACGGACGGACGACAACCATGCCAATAGCTCGACCGTTACTTAAGTACGGTCGGCTAAAAACTAAAGATTTAACAATTTATTGACAGTGTCTGTAAAACATTCTAGTTATTAAGTTATCTATAACCTTTCACGGAAAGTTGAAAACCCGTCTCACGGAGCTACAGAGCATCACCTTCCATATGTGATCACACATTTTACCTGTCGTCGTCTAGGACATGCAGGACGATACTCGATCTACCTAGCCGGAATGGATGGAAGGTTGAGTTGACCTGGGTGGCTGGTTATATACAGAGATGGATTAACTGCTCGCAGACTGTTACCCATCTAAGTATATTAATCGCTTGAAGTTCACAGCTACCCGACTGGAAGTCAACCCACGACCTCTTGGTCGTAGGTTTGACGCCTTACCGTTACCCCCACCAAGCTACCGGGAAACAATAGTGTGTTTATGTAGAACAAAGATGGTCTGTTCAGATCAACAAGCCAAGTCACTTGGCGCTAAAAATGTGCATCCTCGATATTAACCTGTTGTTAACAATAGCACTGTTTGTTGCTGGCTCGCAAAGCACACGCCCTGCGCATGTACAATTGATGCCCAGGTTATGCTCGTCTAATAGCATACCAGCCGTTACTGAGTGCACACGCAATACCAGTAATCTGCATTTAGCGGGCAGCCGCCAGATTTATGACGAATGGACCACTAAGAAGGTAGTTCTGCTCGTACAACAGCTTGTTTAACGACGACCGCGGCCCACAGCTCAGAAACTTGTTGGCTGAAACTTATAATTACTGAGTAGCGGCTGTCAGCGCTTTACGACCAATCGCTAACTAGCCTCGAAAATTGTAGGCCTGAATACAACGTAGCTCATACTCATATTTGACATTTATGACGCGCACGTAGAAGAATCAGAGATACGTCTGTCGTTGGTGGCCAATGCGAGAATTAAGAAATAGCTCAGCAACGTAAAACAGTTTGGAGACCCTAGATGCTAAAACACACAAATATACTATCCACTGGAATAATGGGGTTTTCTCACAATTGATACTGGCGAATGGCGAAAAATTCGATTGCGGTATTTCACTTCACTTTACCACTGCAGTTGCGTAGCAAGTCATCTTATGGATGACTGAAAGAGAGTCACAGCCAGCGAACGCAGCGAGCGAGAAATTTTACGCTGTTTTGTGGTTTGTTCGTTTAATATAAAATTTAACAGAAGTTGTGTCACTAACTACGCATACGGTGTCATTTTCTATTTCAACTAGAACACAATCTTGTAAACGTAGCGAGCGAAAAATTCTGCTTGATGTGATTTTTCATCAATGGAAATGTGGACGATGGCATATAAAAATGTATAGGCTACTAGGCGCTACGGTGCAATGCTGGATCTTACAGAAATGCCAGCCGTCTGGGATGACCAGATTTTGTTTTCAACAGATGACTAAAATCAGCTTTATATGCAAACAATTTCAAAATGATCTGTAGTGTACTCCCGTCAATTATGCAAGTCCAAGTAAACGACTAAAATATACTTTTGTTTATATAGCTTAATGCAATTATCAGAAACCATTTAACAATAAGCTTAATGCTAATTTAAAAGTACTTAGTCTGGCCCCAGCGACCTAATGCCAGTGTTGGGTAGAGGTTGATGACCAGACTAAAGCTAGGCCTATTGTTAGTTGTCAAGACGTAAGCCTACATATCTAAAGATTAGCCGCATGACGTACGAGCGGCGTCTTTTAGTGGTAAGAATTAGCTACAAGAGGAATGCAGAAGCACAACAGATACTGCGACGACACGCATGCTTGCACTCACGCAACTTTTGTAGCCTGTTTACACTACACATCGCACTGCAGCTCACAATGTAAACGTACAACTCGAGACAATAGAGTTGACGCAGCAAAATCCGATTTTCAAAGGGTTGACATTAACTAGCTAAAATTTACTGTTCACTGTTCATTTTCCAGTGATGTTCTTAATTACTGCGTTCTGCCAACTCAAGGACATGTGTCGTTAGAAGGACCTACAGCAGCTATGGATACAGATGCTTTGCTGCTACAGGTCCGAAGCTGTGGAACGATCTTCCAGCTCATCTGAGACAAACTGACATTAACTTTGAACAGTTCAAGCGGCTGCTGAAGTCATTTTTTTTCGGATGTTGAGAGCACGCCGCATTGTGGCTAACTGTTAAATTGCGCCCCGTAAGTCATCTTACTTACTTACTTACTTACTCTTTAAAGACCAAAGCAAAGTCATTGACAGTAAAAATTCTGGTCTTGTTCCTTGGCACTCAAGTTTTTGTCTTTGTTCTAAATCGTTGAGGCAAAGGTCTTTGAAAAGTCAATATTCACTCCCTCGCACACTATTTTCCAGAAAGTTTTGCATACCAGCTTTATAAGCAAGTGTTTATACGAGAAATAATTAAAACGAAGATGCAACACTTCGTTGATCAGACTCGTGGTACAACAATGCGTCGGCTCCAAAAATCACTGAGACTACAAAATCATTGAAAATCCGTTACTTATTTAATATTAGTCGTATTCATTTCAAGATAGTACGTCGACGAACTTAAATGACGCACATATCAAACAGAGTCGTACATAAATTGACATTAGATATAATTTAAACTATTACATATCAATCTGATTTGTTATTGAATTGAAAGCTAATACTATGCCAGCAGTTATCAGCAGTGAGCCGCTCTGGGTTACGCGGTTATTGTAGGCTACGTGCCGTTGGCGAGTGGCATCAACGTCCACCGCTTGAGTTCGTGCTGAAGGAGGACATTTGGAACATATGCCGTTATAAAGATGATGTATGTAACCGTATGACTTTTTGAAAGACAATAATTGCCAATCGTGTTTGTCGTTATTCAGTTAATCATGTCTGAGCCGACGCATGCGCTACCAGTATGAATTCATTGTTGTAAATGGCCAAACTACGACTTCTGTATTTTACAAGATAGTGTAGCAACAGTATTGAAGTAAGGTAAGCAAAACAATATAGTTTACGTTAAGTTTTTTTACGCCAAAAATTATTAAAATCGACCAATGTTCACGGATCTATTCGTAAAAAAATGGCTTGGTTTTTGGGACACGGTGTATTTTTTCCGAAATTATTTTTTATCAATTTGTAATGTGTATTTTTATGTCAAATTGTAGTAATATTTATTTTAACGCGTATTAAAAATGAAGAAAACATTAAAAGCGCGTTTAAGTAACATTAGTAAAGGATACAAAATAAATAAGAACAGTCATCAAAAGTTCTGTAGTTTTGTGTCGCTTCATTCGACTGTGACGGACCAAGGCCAAAGACAGCGTCACTGCAGTAAACACTATGAATGTCAGTCCTATATTCCGATCTTCTTCGAAGCTTTTCTATAGATTGCCGCGCAACTATAAATAATAATAAACATTAAAATATTATTGCTGCTTATGCGCGTCATTGCCGTACGCACACCGACCATAATTATACACTCGTTCAGGGCGTGATCGTTGAATGATCTGCCGAGCTGAAGGCCTGCTGTAAACTTTGGAGGCCACTTTTTCCTATTTGACGCTACCGGTCTCAGCTTTCGACTGCTCCATTTGACCCACTGGACAGATACGATGTCCTAATAACCTATAACCTAGTTCGTACATTACAATGCAGGTAGAAAGTACATAATTCATTCTGACGATTGATATGACAGACGTCAGACTCGTGTTTGACAGATACCGGCGCCGAGTGTGATGCGCATGATATGCATCTGTTTATGATCATTTCAGCTTGTAACAATTTTCCTCCCGGTTTTTTGGACATCTGATTGACTAAAAGTAGAGTCAAACTAAAGTTTTAGCTCATCTCGTAGTTAACCGAGTTCTAGCCGATTTTTGGCAAAAATTTTACAAATTTCGTTGCCACGACAACAAAAGTCAACCATGGTAGACTTACTAAAATTATTTATTTGCTCCACCGTCAAAATCCCTTCTTAGATGCAAAAATCTCGGAGATATTTCGTACATATGTCGAGTTATAGCCATTTTATTCCAAATTTCGTTCCCATTGCAACGAGAGTCGGTCGGGGGAAATGCGATTGGCAGCATTCAATGGCCCATCCCCGAAATCCCCCTATAGACGCAAAAATCTCGCAGATATCTCTCACGCAGACCGAGTTAAAACAAATTTTGTCTTAAATTTCCTTGCCATGGCAACAAGGGTCGGTCGGGGAAAAATGCGCGCTTTTTGCGCCTACACCCTATTTTTGGACCCAGGCTATCCGATGGTGTCATTTAAATTTCGCCCCTGACAACCCTTGTTGCTATGGCAACGAATTTTGGGACAAAATTGACTATAACTCGGCCCCCGTGAAAAATAATTGCTCGTTGTTTTCATTTTCACCGCTATTTTCGGGCCCGGACTATCCGATGGCGTCTTTTAAATTTCTCCCCTGCTGCCGACCCCTGTTGCCATTGCAACGAATTTTAAGACAAAATTGACTACAACTCGGCCCCCGTGAAAGATAATTGCTCATTGTTTGCACCTACCCCTCTTATAGGGGCTTACGCAGCACAGGCCATATAGCGTGGAAATGGGACAGATACCTCGTTCCACAGAACGTATTTCTACTTAGTAATGGTTTGAAAATTTTTTTATAAGTGCTCTGTATTCGAACCGTTTAAGGGTAGAAAACGGCCGCGTAAAATTTAAGGCCTATACTTCTTTCTTCGTCCATGTTTTTTGCGTAGGCAACTAAACAGCATTTTAACCATAGCGTATAATTATCCGTAATCTTGGCATCTTATCCCGGAAATATAAATCCCTTAATTCCAAATCCCAGATTTAAAAACTGGTCCCCAAATTGTAATTTTTCATTGTAATTGTGAATGTGACTGTGTAGACTTTGCCAGTAGTTTGTTGACGTTTGCAGAAGCACTTAAGCTCCAAGGACCGAGACAGAGACTTGACCCACTTGGTTGGCTAAACTTCGCTACGTAATAAAGATGGACGTGGATGCCGTATAATACATCGTGGCTACTATACTACGATCTATCCGTAACGATAATAATAATGATAATGTCTAACAGTGTCAACTTACAGCGGAGCTGAACAGTCTATAACAATAAAATACGTTTGAATAAAATACAATAAAATGACTAAGCCTACATAAAATCATGCTCCAAGTTATAAAATTTGCAGAAAAAGTGAGTTTTCAGTCTCCGCTTAAATGTGTCAGTGTTAGTAATGGCTCGCAGGTGCAGCGGCAGATCGTTCCACGCCTTGGGGGCCGCCACGCTGAAGGCGCACTCTCCGAATTTCAGGAATGTCCTTGGGACTTGCAGATCCGATTTCGTGGCTGATCGCAAGACGGTGTGACGATCTGGCAGTGCCGAAACTGATTGAAGAAGGTTTGATATGTATAATGGAGCTTTACCAGTGCTGTTTATGGCTAAGTGAACTAACAAACAGTTTGTACTGATTACGGGCTTCGATTGGTAACCAGTGCAGTTCGATGGCTGCCGCTGTAACATGGTCACGAACCACAAGTCTCACGGCGGCGTTGATGACGCGCTGTAGTGGTGCGATAGTTGTGTACGGTAGTCCGGCGAGCAGAGCATTGCCGTAGTCAAGCCGTGACAGCACGAATGCGCAGACGAGATTGGCGGTGACGTCACGGCCGAGCAGACGTCGAACCTGCCTCAGACGTCGCAAGTGAAAGAAGCATGTCTGCGTCATTTTTGAGATGTGCGTTTGCACGCTAAGTTGACTGTCTCAATGCACGCCAAGGTCGCGCACCGTTGTTACTGGTTGTATGGTGTCTGTTCCACTGTGTAATGTTATATCAGAATTAGAGAGATTTTTCAGCGCTGCTGATGAGCCGAACCACATGAGTTCAGTTTTTATGGCGTTAAGCTGCAGCCGTCTCGAGCCACACCAGCCGGTGACGTCAGTAATCCTACACAATATCCTGTTTAATTTCACAAACAGAAAAATATTGTTCCCAGGAAGCAAGCAGAGTCTAGATTTTTATCGTCCGTGCTGTTATGACAGGCTACGAGTGTTTCTGTTGCGCGTGATCATCTCATCTGCGCGATTCGAGATCGCGCAGCGCGACCTGCTGATTCACAAAACGATCATTGATAACACTGTGCAATCAACGGGTCCGGGGTTATCTTCTGGCATTACGCGACCTCAAGATCGAGCAGATCTGACATTCGCACGTAACATTTCAACGCAACACTGACGGAGTGACTCGTTATCTACTTACTATTAGTTGCAACGTCTAGAGCGGTGACCAAACAAAACCTGGAAACAGTGATATAGGCTTAGGTTTAAGGAATAAGGTTAAGGATAGGGTTAGGGTTAAGAATTAGGGTTAGAAACTGGGACAGGATTATAGATAAAGATTAAGGTTAGGGCTAGGGTTTGTAGTAGGCTGGTTTTAACGTTTCAGGTTGTGTCGGTCCAAGTTTTGACAGGGAACCGTTTACAACTGAACTGGTTCTTCGACGTCGTGCAGAGAATGTGCAAAGTCATCGTTTACGTCAGGTCGCCGTCGCCAGCACCGCGTTGATTTTTGACTTCAGCAGACAGACAGACAGACAGATCGGTGGCCCTCGGCCAGCGGGGTAAAAGTTGTTGTATTGTAGGGGAGTAAAAACGTCAGCGCATTGTGACGGTAACGTGATATCATTTAGATCAAATGCATGCGCGTCATCGACGTATAAAATTAATATCTCTGAGTCGTCACTAGTGACAGTTAATGTGGGGCGTTGTCATCCACCCACACACGTATACAGACATATACCGACAGACCGCAATCGGTCAATCAGTCAGACAGCCAGCTGCGACACCACTGTGACCATGGTCATAGTACTTTTAGGCGTGTTGTGACCGCTAATGGCTTTGCACATAGTGGCGTAGCCAAAGGGAGCCCAGGGGCCCAGGTCCTCAGTCCTCCAGACAAAACATAAGCATACATTTAAACTGCACGAAATTGGCCTATTTGGTCAGTTTAAAATAATTAAAGGCGTTGCCGCCAGATCTCATTTTAAAGCTAAAATGCACCAAATTTGACCCCGCTGGGGAGCTCACAACGCTCTCCCAGACCCCCTAGCTGGATTTTAAGGGGTCCTACTTTTAAGGGAAAACAGTTTATACACTTGTTAACGGCGACACGCAATGAGTGACACATCGAAAACAGCAAAAATTATAAAAAGGTGATATCACTCACCATCACATCGCCTAACTGTCAATGTGCTGTTGAATATCACCTTTTTATGATTTTTGCTGTTTTCGATGTGTCACCCATTGCATGTCGCCGTTAACAAGTGTATAAACTGATGTTTTGTACATTTATATTTGATGTTTTATTACAATAACAAAGTTTTTATGTTGATGGTCAATTATAAACCGTCTGCTTTACACGGCCATG
>Ga0209367_1013885_pt1 | contig 10302 bp, 7 predicted proteins | sample WorMetLIZISLAND2_FD_187412 | JGI IMG/M metagenome (GOLD analysis project Ga0209367, IMG submission 187412) | Marine gutless worms symbiont microbial communities from Max Planck institute for Marine Microbiology, Germany - Olavius geniculatus... ...
TTACCTCCACCCTCTCTAATTTCCCCCAATCGGACTTAGGGCGCCGGGCGGACTCACGTTGGGTTTTGCCCCAAATTTCTAGTTTTGCTTTATTTTGCCTGAATTTTTGGCCGTTTTGCCCAAATTTTTCACCCCGTTTTGCCCGAATCTAGGGGCGGGGGTGCGGCCGACCCCTCCTTGCCCCGGCTCTTACGCCTATGATGCTTTCCAGACAGTTTTCCGAGATTTAGGCAACTTGCTGCTAATATCCGCGTTGAGCAATGGCCAAACTAGCGCTAGCTTGTACATTTAGCATTAACAACTGTTTAGTCCGGTCGAAAACGATAGTTTTCGGAAGGACTTATGTTTTACCGCAGATGTTAATTTTTTCAATGCGAGATCTCCGAGATGCGTCGGCCGATCGGCGCAAAATTTTGCATGGTGATCAGGCGTAGGCCGAATTTTATAATACCATTCCAAAATTTTTGGGGGCTCTTTCCATAAAAAATTTTAGGGGCTAAAACATGCAAAAATGGCTATATCCAGGATTAGCCCCAGATTGGGCTAATCTTTTAGCCCCAACAAACACTATCAAAATTAGAAATATTCAACGTAGTCGTGTTATAATGTAATGCTGCTATTTTAAAGTAAGTAACAAAAATTAGGTCTGTCATACCGCTAAGCAACAGAAAACATGCACATCAAATACGTAAACATATAATTTGTTTTATACGTACGTAGACTTCATGATAATGGCCATTCTGCGTTAATATATAACCTCCAGGAATAGCCCCAGACGAGGCCATCTGGGGCTATCCCTGGAGGTTATATATAAGAGCAAAGCTATCACTCTATAGACGTGTTCAACTATGGAAACTACAAGATTACTGGATTGCGTAGTAGAAACGTAGCAAACTGTCATATCTGAATAAGCCGCAACACAGTCTTTTAGGCTGTGTTTCAGCTTATTTAGCAGCTGTGAACATAGGCTTATATACTGAATAAGCAGAAACATGGAGATGGCTTTTGGTTATTTTATGAATATCAATGTGCCGTCTCGGCAGACTTTCACTTTGTGTTATAAATTGGCAAAAAAAGTCCAGCCCCAGCTGGGGCTAAAGTTAAATAATGCCCAAAATTTGGCGCGATTTCGGACGACTTCAAAGTTCGGCGGCGAATATCTGCGGAACGGATGAAGATATTCAAAATCGGAGAAGTATACTTGATCTACCGCGATTCCTCCTGCGTTCAGCGAAAAAAGTCCGTTGAACTTTGGTCGAGAAATTTCGGAGATCTAGCAATGTAATCATACCCACCCAAATCGACTTTTTCTGGAGACCATATTTCGGCCCCTACGGGGTGCTGCGCCTACATATCTTTACACGGGCTAGAGAATGACCAAATCTTGCTAGTTGCTAGCGCACCCCCCCAATGGGGACAGGGGTCACCCTTACAATTTTTAAGTGGGTTCCAAAATTGGCTCAAAATTTAATGTATTAGGCGCAATATCTGTGGAGCCAAAGGGCTACTGCCTTATGAAACTTTACCACGTGACGTGCCGCTCGGTGAGTGTGATAACGTGGGTACAATTTTTTTGAGGGAAGCACCACCCCCTTAAATTATGGGAGGGCAAAAAACGTCCAAAATTTAGTACGTTTTACGACAACTTTCGACTTTGACTGCAAATATCTCTGGAGTTGATAGAGGTATCGACAAGCTTAAATGGCGCTATCAACTGCAATCTCTCCCGCGTTGAACGAAAAAAAATTGGTGAACTTTGGTCCATTAACACCAGAGATCACATGGCTAATGTTTACCTACCCTAGGTCGTCAGTTCGCGTTCTGCGTATGCTAATGCATTTGACTTCAGGCCACGTGATTTTGCTGCGGGGGAATTTTACCTCTCCCTGAATTTTCCCCTCAGTCGGACGTAGGGCGCCGGGCAGACTCCGTTGGGCTCTGCTTCAAATTTCTAGTTTTTTTCCTACTTTGAGCCCTGATTAGTAGTAGTAGTAGTAGTAGAAACTGTTTTTATGTGTTTGTCTAGTACGTGGTGATCCTGGTGTTGATTCTACTGGCAGAGATTGCGCTCATTATTTTTGCTGCTATCTTTCCGACCACGGTCAGTCGGTAAAACTGCACTGTCAACACTACCTCAACATTTTGAACGTTTTTAATATGTTTGCACAGTATAGCTCTCCTTGGGAGACTCATTGCAGAGCTACAGAGCGTCATTTGTTATGTGGAATCACACAGTGTTACCTGCTACAGTACCTGTCTCAGGTAAACGAAGAAGAAGAAGAAGATTCCGCATAGACAGCTAGGTCCACTGCGAGGGAGCTCATTCCCTTGACGGCACTTTGACCCGGCGAGGGCGAAGCCCAGTTAAGCTAGCATACAGCCCAAGTCGGCCGGGTTAACCGACTGGATCGGTATACTTGCAGTCCTGGCCACAGGGCCTACTGTTGCGCAGAACTCGCCGTTTCTTCCCTAGCGATGGCCTTGACCACCGCCAGTACTCGTTTTACCATCCTACAGAGGGTAGAAGGCTGAGTCGACCTAGTTGGCTGGCTCCGTACTTTAGACAGTCACCCATCTAAGTACTAACCGGGCCCGGCGTAGAGTAACTTCGTCTCATCCGAGACGCGTTACCAACTACGCCATGCCACCTATGGCCTTAGCCCTGGCCAGACAGACCAATACTCGATTTACGTACCTTAGCGCGCGTTGCACCAACGTCGTTCATGATCTCGGCTCAGCTGAACCTAGATTAAATGTTGAACCAAGTTCACGCTGAATTACGTTGCACCATGTTGAACTCGGATCAGCTGATCCCGTTCAGTTGAACGGCCGTGGTTATACCGTTGACGACGCTGATTGGTCAACAACGCTCGGCCTACGGGCCAACTACAATGACGTCACAATCACACGCAATATGCTTACGAAACAGTCCTGTACAGATTGGCCGTAATTTGTTCGAATTTTAGTTTCCCTGAAGTTACTACACGATTTTCGCCTCAACGGTTGCATTGATAAAGTTCCGAAGATACGCATATTGTGTTCCAATAGATATTCGTTAATTGTTCTACGTCCTTTGTCAAGATAATAGGCCTATGTTTACCGTAGGTACAGCATAGTAACGGCGCATCGGCACTCTAGAATGCCTTTTATTTATCCTTTAATTAATTTATCCAGCAAAAGACCACAGAAAACAGATATAGAACAAATGTAACATATCTAAATCACAAGTATAATTGAATTTAACGTCCTATAAATCGATACGAATGAGTTTTTGTTGCTGTGGTTAAGGTTTGATCGTATGTTTACAGTAGCAGCGAGTCATCGCCACTGAAAAATGCGATTTATTCATTTATTTGTTAATTTATCGAGCACAAAAAGAACAAAACGAATATAGCGAAAATCTAACATATTCACATCATCAAAATAATTGCATTAGAGGTCTTATAATTCGATACGAAGAAGTTTTTTGGACGGGATAAAGTTCGAATCGGACAATTTTTGGCAGCGGAAAATATTTATTGCCTAATGCGCATGGGCAACCGCGAGTTGAACCGAGATCAAAATTTGATCGTGTTTAGGAGGCAGTTCAGAATTGAACGGAGATCAACGCTTGAACCGCTTTGGTGCAACGCAATTTACACCTGAACTAGGTTCAAATTCATATTTGACCCGGGTTCAAAGTTGAACGACGTTGGTGCAACGCGCCCTTAAAGGGATGAAAGACTAGTTTAACCTGGTCTTGGTTATACACCGAGATGGTTCACCTGTCCACAGACAGTCACCCATCCAAGTAGTAACCAGTTAAAAGTGACTTGATCAGGAGTCGAACTCGCAAAACCATCTCTTGATCATAAGTCTGACACCGTACCGTTACACTACCAAATCATCTCCAGGCTATCACTGCATAACTGTATAGTTTATACTGGCCTATGCTCGTATCAAAAGGTACGTTAATTGCTGTTACATAAACGTGTGAGAACGTACTGGAAATTAAACAATGGATTAACCGATTTGTGCGAAATGCCTGGGGTGGATGGGCGATTTGCCCGACTGGGTGGTTTTTTTGTGCTGCACCTAGTGTAAGTGTATAAAGTTGCTCTGTGGAGAGACTGCTATTTATCTGCATGCTAAGTGCTTGTACAGAAATCTAGACAGCTGGCCCGCAGTCAGTTTCCTGCGCTGCGCGCTGTGTGTGCTGGTGCGCTGTCCTGCTGGAAGATGAATCCCGTGGGCAGCCGGCGATTGCTTGAAAAGAACGACAATTTAGTGATAATTTATAAACAAAATAAATTACTGTTTGTCAAAGCGTCACCGTGACGTCATTGGCAGTAACGTGGTAACCGGTTTTTGAAAATTAAATAGCATTTTTAGCTTAAACATTTTTTAATGGTGAAAAATCGGTAGGCGGTCATGTTCAGAAGTCTATAATTTCGTCGTTTTTCAACAGAATCATATTTCACTTAACAGTTAGATGTAGAACGTTTCTGTAAATAAACGTGTAAAATTCCATGTTAAAATTCCAAGTGGTTGCTGAGAAAATGGCGATAAACTTTAGGAGGCTACTTTTTTTTGCCTCACCCTGTATATAGTGTATGCTGAGTCTCGACAACTTCGTCGCAATTTTCCTACAGACAGCTCCAAATTTCAGGCAGATGAGGTACGTTTGCTCGGATAACAGTATTCTGACAAGAAGAAAATTTTCGCACAGGCTGAAATGTAAATGCATTTAAGCTAGTTTAAGCCGGTAGCTAGCCGTAAGGAATATAAGCCAACCGTAAAGGTTTTAAGCCATGGCTTTGGTGATTTAGACTGTTTGAACAAACATTTAGGCCAGCCTATTGACACTGCGCGTGGTCTCTCTGTCTGTGTGTAGTTACAAAAGAAGATTCAGCCAGCTATGAATAAGACGCTCAGCAAATACACGGACGGTAAAAGACTGATCTGTCTATGCACTTGTAGTTACAGGCACGTGGTAAGAGACTGGTATGTCTCTGGTAGTTATTAGTACATGGCTGAGACTAATGGTCTGTCTGTCAGTCTATCTACTCTACGGTCAGGTAGGCTAAATCATCTCGCTGCGAAGTCTGCCAGCTAGGTCGACTCAGCCTTTTACCCTTCGTGGGATGATAAATGAGTATCAGATGTCTAGCTGAGTACTAATAAATGGCGATGGTGAATGTAGTTTCTGTAGCTGCCTATCGGCGGATCTATTGGCTCAAGCTGATCGGCTTGGTCCAAAGGTTGGCAGCCACCTGGCGCTTGTGCTACATTCAGCCAAATGAACCGGGTGAACTCTCGTAATGGCTGTGCCATGATGACAGCACAATTTGCATTGGTATTATCATTAGGGCTGCGAAAAACGATTAATTAATCGATTAATCGTTAAAAAAATGTTCGATTAATTTTTTTTTAATTGATTAAAATTCGATTAAATTTTGGACATGTGAACATCACTAATTTGCACATTTCTGCTCTTTTGCCCGAAAATGTGGCATCACTTGTTTGTCTGCGTGATTGGCTGAAAGCCTGAAATGCGTGTTAACTGACTGCATACTGTACAAGAAGGCCTATACGTTTCCAGCTTTTATGAACGGTAACAAGTACACTTGCGTTTTGCAGTTTTCATGGTTTTTTGCATTAACTAAAATATTGAAGAATTGTTCGAAATTAATCGATTAATCGCAATTAATTTTTGGTGATTAATCGATTAAAAAAATTTTAATCAGTACCAGCCCTAATTATCATTAATAATAAGTCGTTCTGATGCTGTGTAGATGGAATGCTGAATGCTACGGGCTACGTGATGCCTACGTCAGAGAATGAACTGGCTTGGGCTTCTCTTCAGTTTGCCGTCAGTATCTCTTGTCTGCTTGCTAGTCTTTTAAAGGTTAAAGGTCGCATATAGCTCCTAATGAGCGAACCCATCTCAGAGCTACGGAGCGTCACTTGTCATATGGGATCACACAGTGTTGCCTGCCACCTGACAGAGGTGAACGCGCCCCGCCTTAACCCCAGCCAGATAGGCTGGTACTCGATTTACCTACCCCGGAGGGATGGAAGGCTGAGTTGACCTAGGCGGTTGGTTACATCCCGAGATGGTTTACCTGCCCACAGGCAATCACCCATCGCTGTATTAACCGGGCCCGGCGTACAGTAACTTCGCTGATCGGATCAGACGCGTTACCACTACACCACGCCTACCACACCTTAGTTTCAACTAAGCTGAAATGACGGCAGGGCAACCCGAAATTTGGAAAACCTGTGCTTGGCCGAGGAGAATATGCAGTCCTTCCTCAGATTACCATTATTAGAATTACTTGTTGTTAAGATAACTTATGGAGAATTAGGCTAAGCTTATGGCTTTGGTAAAGCCTTAGCCTATTCTCCTACTTTGTGGCCACCTTGTATGGGGTTACATGTAGGTATGCGAAAACTAGCGATTAGTTAATCAAATTATTGTTAGAAGTTAATCAACTAAATTTTTTAATCCATTAAAATTTAACTAACTAGAAATGCTTTCTGTGGAACGAGGTATATGTCCCATTACCACGCTATACAGCCTAGCAGCTGCGTTTCAGTGTTTGACTATCTTGTGGGCCTGTAGCCAATTTTGTCTTTGAATAAAAACGGTTGGTTGCCATGACAACAGGGGTCTTCAGGAGAGAAATTTACATGACACCATTGCATAGCCCGGGCCCGAAAATAAGGGATAGGTAAAAATAGAGTGCAATTATCTTTTGTGGGAGCCGAGTTATATTCATTTTTGTCCCAAAATTCATTGCCATGGCAACGGGGGTCGGCAGGGGAGAAATTTAAATGACATCGTCGGATAGCCTGGGTCCAAAAATAAGGGGGTAGGTGAAAACAGCTAACAATTATCTTTCACCCGGGCCGAGTTAGTCAATTTTGTCCCAAAATTCATTGCAATGGCAACATGGGTTGACAGAGGAAAAATTTTAATGACACCGTCGGATAACCGGGCCCACAAGTAGGGGGTAGGTGCAAACAGCACGCAGTTATCTTTTACGGGGACCGAGTTATATTGCTTTAAAATCTTCATTGGCTGTAATGCAAAATTCTGCAACTTTTAAATGGTTGCTATGGGAACAGGGATCGATAGGGGGTAAATTCAAATAACACCGTTAGATTGCCCGGTCCCGAAAATAGGGGGTAGGTAAACACAGCGCGCAATTACCTTTTATGGGGACCAAGTTATACCGCTTTGAAATCCCCATAGGCCGTAATGCAAATTGGGTTAAAATAGAGGAAGGAGCTATCAGATTTTATCCCAAACAAACTCGATCTTACCTTTCATTCCTTGAGTCACTGTGCAAAATTTCATCAAAATCGAATTAAAATTGCGGCCATAGGAGTGTTTACAGACAGACTGACAGAATGACAGACAGACGCAAGTGATTTTATAATCTGTCCCAATTGTCATGCTATAGCAATGGGACGGATAATAATTTGGACTTCTGAACAGCCTTATGGTGAGCATTTGTAAGTAATCCAGTTTTATTTCGCGTAGGACATTGTAGTCAAGATTTGTACTTGTATAGCTTCCCCAATGTTAGTTTAACAGTCTGCACTTTGTGATCTTTGACCACACAGTTTGGGTAAGCTATTGCATCATCATCACTTTTTCGATTTTGCTTCAGTTTGCAAAAAAATAACTACAACCAGTAGTTGAATGTTGCAGCTTTTGGATCTTAATCTATTACAATTTTTTATTGGTAGCGATCAGCAAGCAGGGCGAGCCTCATTGGCTGACGCGTACATGAGCATAGTCACGTAAGTCACCGACGCCGTTAGACGGTGCCTACTGTAATGCATTACTGTTTGCCCATTCGTCAGTTTGTCAAAGACTAAAGCATGTCAGTTCAGTTCAGTTGCGTCGTTTTGTATGCGTCTTTAGCTATCATTGTTTGTCCTGCGTACAGTTGGGCTGCTGTGGTGCGTATGGTTATGAAGACTATGCTCACGCCAATCTATCCATTACCAACAGAGTCCCGGTCTCGTGCTGCAGTCTGAAGGAAGGTCCTGGAACTATCCCCACGAAGCAGAGCGATTTCAGCGACCTCAGCGCGTGTCTTGGCGGTAATGAGAAATTCATTAACGCACAGGTACCATCTTAATTACTTGCTTACTTAGTTACTTACTTAATTCCCACTCAGCGTACAGATGTCAGTAGTTTTATCACTTTGCCTTCGCTGTGGTGTGACACATACATTAACGCACAGATATGCACATTGTGTGCACAGATAACGCACATCTTACTTACTTACTTACATAATTATGTACTTACCTACTTACATAATTCCCACTCAGAGCGCTGATTTTAGTTTTCGCAAATCTTGCCTTGGAGGTAACATAAATGCATTAACGCGCAGGTACCACTTCAGTCACTTCCTTGCATAGGCCTACTTACTTACGTAAAAGTTAATTCTCACTCATCATGCTGATTTCACCGACCTCAGTGCATTAATGCCATCTTCGTCTGACATAGCAGCCACTGGTGCAAACACAAGTTGCAAACTTTGTCATGTCGAGTTTTGAGTTTTAACTCGAATCCTAGCCCAAACTCTGTACACTAACATTTACCCTAACCTTAATCCTAGCCCTGAACTTAACCCCCACCCTATCTCTAATCGAATACCGCACAACTGGCTAAATATCATCAGATATGCTTTAACAGTGCCCCTGTATCTTCGGTCTTTGTGTATTATTATTATCAAGTAGGTCTGCAAGTACTCAATCTTTAATGCATCGTCGAGTGCTCAAAGGTCAACTCGACGGGGTTTTTTTATTCTCACTTTCTCTGACATATCAGCGACTGACGCAATCACCAAAGAGGGGGAGTATAAGTAGAAAACTTCCCCTAACTTATTTCTCAGCTGGAGTTGAAGTTTGTAACATCGAAGCAGAAGGAAGGTGGGGCAAGAGGTTGTAGGAAGTATACGGTATGCTTAATTGTGAGGCTATGCAGCCAGGATAGGGTTCTCAGTGGCTGTTCTTGACCTCAAGGACAGCTCGAGGACCAAAAAAGCATGGGATGGACCTTGGCCTCAAAAGCCACTTGCATGGCCTTAAAAAACATGTCCGTAACAGCACAGTGTAACTCTATAGTGCTACTTGACTTTGTTTTCTAGGCCTACGTGCATGGTATATAACCAGCCACCCAGCTCAACTCAGCCTTTCATCCCTCTGCGGTAGGTAAATTAAGTATCAGCCTATCTGGCTGTGGTTGAGGTGAGGCACGTTGAAAATATGAGGGGTCCGGTTTTTTGGTACACAGTGTATGTGTCTGTCAGTGTGTCTATGTCTCTGCCTGTCTGCCTCTTCGTCTGACTGTGTGTGTCAGTGTGTGCCTGTCTGTCTGTATATGTATACATGGTGTTTCATAAAAGGCACCTTTCTTCTTTCTTTCATAATTCAGTCAAATGATGATCAATTTACACGAATTTTTTACCAGATGTAGCCAAAGAAATGCAAATTCAAAATATTTGGACATAATGTGGCCACGAGTAAAAACTGGCTTGTTGCAACCGGTGCTAACAGATTTGCTGAATAGCTGGCCTGCGTCGATGGCGAACTTTGTCTGGTTCACTGATGACAAACTGTTGTTTTAGCACTGTAGCCACAAAAACGCCCAAAACGATCACTTTCACACACTTGTGGGCATAGCTTAACGTGCGTTATGTTACCTCCGGGCGCCTATGACATCAGCATTACATCACAACTAGCAAAGAATATTTAACTAACGGCCACATTTTATTGAAATCTTACTATAATGCGTGTAGAGTCTGTCTGCCCCCTTTAGCGCTTTCCCTGTTGCACGGTCGCGGACCCCGACCGCGCCATTTGAGTCATGGGTCTTAGGTACGTGCCCCCCACTTTGCCCCTCCCACTTAACTCCACGGGCGGCCTGGGGGCAGGGGTTGAGTTGCCGGGTCTTCTTCCCTTCTTTCCCCGCTGATTCTGACACGCCCATCAGCTTAGCGCGCAATGTAGTGTTTCATGGCGGAAAACTCCCACCCATAGGGCGGGGCGGTTCTAGTAATTTGAATTAGTATTCCTTCAGCCATAGTTCGAGAATTCGTAACTGGCGGTTTTAAAATGCGTAAAAAATCGTAAAAATGCGTAATAGTGCTTTGGGCACAGAAACCACCGTGCAATGGGAACAGTGGGCAATAGCGGACTCTGAATCAGAGGCAGAGGAGGACGAAAATAACGATTCGGCTTAACTTCGTTAGAGAACGTTGAGTATAGCCCTACAATCCGGCTGTTATTGACAGTTTTCGA
>Ga0209367_1013886_pt1 | contig 10302 bp, 10 predicted proteins | sample WorMetLIZISLAND2_FD_187412 | JGI IMG/M metagenome (GOLD analysis project Ga0209367, IMG submission 187412) | Marine gutless worms symbiont microbial communities from Max Planck institute for Marine Microbiology, Germany - Olavius geniculatus... ...
GACAACGAGCGTTTTCCTACGCTGCACCAGCTGCGTGGAACAGTCTGCCACCGTCACTTCAAGAACTATCTGACACTGCGTCATTCAAACGAAACTTAAAAACTTTACTGTTTAAGCGAGCTTTTTACCTCTGAGTAGTTTTTACTTTTTGTACATTATCCTTAGGTTTTATTTCAGTTTTTAGGTGTGTTGTACACCACTGGTCACTTTTGTAAGTGGTTATTTTTTTGATTGATGGTATAATGTCTGTCCCGTCCTTGCCCTGTGATATTAGCACATTTGGTCTAAAACTTGTGTAATATTTTAGTGGGTTGGACGCTCTATGGACCATCCCCATAAATGCAAATAATGTTTGAACCATTAACTTATTAGCCTGAACCCCAAACACTTGTTGCATTTTTTATCACGCCCCTAATTAAATCGTCAAGAGTCCTACTAAAAAAGCAAGGCTTTTTGGGGGATATGAAGAAGTCTGTTGACACCGCAAAGTGTATAGCAACAACCTATTTTCTGTACAGTATATACGTGTAATTGAACGGCAACGTTTTGTTTCTGGTGCAGCTTGTATCTCCGCGCAACTATATATATGTTGTACAGTAATGCTCTGAGCGTATCAGTGTGACATGCCGCCGCAGTGTACCATGTACAGAATGTGCGATGTGTATTTATCGATAGGGCGTTTTTGGCGACACCATGTGTATATAAATAGACGGCGTTTGTTAACGTTACAGACTACTATGTGAATGTACGTTGGTGCGCATAGTTTTTGTGTCGCATGTGCATCTTGTATCTTATCTGTCTGATTTGTCTCAGCAGCTAGATAAAGGCATCAGAACCAGCTGACTATCTCGTGTTCTTTTTCGCACCACCAATACGTGTTATTTATATACCATTTATCTAGGGTGACCACTTGTCTGAAAAACCGTCGAGGAAAATTGCCCAAAAACTTTACTAAAAATTGCATCAACAGGCTTTTTAGTATCACTCACTTAGTACTCTGTGCCAGTTATTTTATGCTGTTTATTGCTGACTGTTTCCAGTTTTTCCCTGACCTGTAGGAACCCTGGGAATAAAAAGTCAGGGCATTTGTGTGGTCAGGGAAAAATATTATTTTTGAAAAGTCAGGGAAAATGACCTGGGTTCATGCAGACTGCAGATATCTGCGATTTTTTTTGCGTCTCCAAATATTCCGGTTCAGTAGTTTAGCTGAAAAGTAGGGTGTTCACGCTAAGTTAATATATAAATACCAAATTTTCTATCTGGATCGCATAACGATAGTTCCATGGCGCCACCTTCTGAAATGACATAGACTTGTGTTGCAGCCCGAAATCGCTAAAAAATCCATAAAACCTATTTTGGCATTCAAGGTCATTGAATTCGGCGCCAATTGAGAGCCAGTGTACGACTTCCTATTAGTGATAACCTAGGCCCTATCTCGCACCGTTACGGAGATACAGTGACTTATTGGCCAAAAATTGCAAATTTTACTTACCCCCCTCTCATTTCGCGCCCTCATTCGGGGTGACCCCCTTCGAATTTATGGAAAAGCTTTACGGTTCCTGAAACTAGAGTCTTCCAAGCAGCCGACGGTAAAGATTTCGTAATCCTAGCTTGCACCGTTTTTGACTGATGCACCCGTGTGACGGACAGACAGAATTGCGACAGCTAAGACGCACTGAAAGCAGTAGCTGCTTTCGCGCGTAAAAACTGCAGCATAGCAGACTAGATGCACTAATATTTTTGAGGGTCCAATAGAAATTTTAGGAAGTAGGTTCATTATTGATGGACAGTAACAGGAAGCACAGGAATTTTTTAGGCCTAACAACGCAAGTTTACACGAGTTTCGGTTCCGATTCCGAGATGCAGTATTTTCACATTTTCTTTGTGGTTTATGTGTCATTACTTAAATCTGTATTGTAACAGTAGGTACAATGTAGGCCTACAAAGACCCAAAGACCTAACACCCTGCCTGATGGCTCCCATGACTTAACTACTCATCAGAATGGCCAACACCACGAATAAAGTTAATCATTTATTTGCTCAGTAAAAAAAACAATTACAAGCTGTGACGACATGTAGCCATAGTCCATAACTCACGTAGAGACCAGACACAATAATGAAATTAATTATTTGGGCATGTGCAGAGCACACCACGCAAAAATGACACACTGTCAGTGCGTTAATTACTGATGTTATTGTTGTTGGATTATCTCAGAGATTATAACGAGACCTGCACTATTACACATTTATAGGCCGCTACATCGATCAAACTCAAAAATATCATACATATCACATCCAAAAATAAAAATGTGAAAAATCCAGCAAAGAGACTAGCAGAAGCAGTTGATCACAAATACAATAGCTTATATGCGTTAATTGCAAGATTGAAGTAACAGGCGGTGAACAAGGAAGGCAATGGTATACGTGCAAGAAAATCTCTAGGACGCAATGTCACTGAAAGCAACAGAATGTGAGCTGAGCAATCACTTACATGTAATAGGATACCATAGCTCAAGAATGCTTACCAATTTTCACGTGTACGGAGGAAGTCGTGCTGGAATGAATTTTAGCAATTTTAAAATTTTGGTCTTTGGAACACAAATTACTGCAACATCATTGTTACAAGTGCCAGTGAAGAAGAAATGCATTACAGTGATATTTTTAAATGAGATGAAAATGTGGAAACCAAAATAAGTAAACACAGCTTTGAGCCCATGACATTGGCCAAGACCGAAAACTTAAGAACTGGAAACTGAAATCGATTACATCAAACCAGAACAATTCTTCGTTAAATCGATGCAGCACATAATGAGAATCATTTGCTGTATATATACACAAGTAGATAAGGTCCAATACGTGTCTTCATAAAATAACAATGGTAACAAAACACCGGTCATCACTACGCTACTTCAATCAACTACTTGTGCGTTTCTTGAAAACGGCAGTGCCATGTTTGCAGTTATGGGGTAGGACGATAAACATCATGAACATTAATATTCATATGGGATGGTGCAGAAGGGGTCACAAAAAAGCAAAAGCACTTTCATAAGACAACGGAAGGGCAGAACAAAGCTCAAAGGACAGCGCAAGTAAAATTTTGCGGGCGGGAGAGGGGGTGCTACACATGGCACGGCAATTATTGTATCAATTATTGTACTGATTCATCAAATTGGATTGGCAAGATGACATTTTATGATCACAGACGATGACACAAATATACACTACAGCTGTAAAGGGGACAGGTATCTAGGTCATGTCAAGGGTCACCGGATTAGCATGTCAGAACCAGTGTTTACTAAACAGGTGATATAGTCCCATACCAGATCAGTACAGTAGGAAACAGTGATACAATCTATGTCTTTTCTGAATTAATCATTTGGCCAAATTACAGTGACAATTACACCAAATTATCCAAACAACAATAATTCGTGGGGCATTGTTGATTTAAGTCAATATGCTAGAGCAATCAAATGAGGTTTCAATGCTGAGATGAGATTCCATCAACAAAAAAGCAATGCATACATTCATTCATTCATTCAGTTACACACTAGATACACAGATTGAATCTTCTTGGCTAACGAGTTTCATATAAAATGTGCTCTGAATATATAATAATACAATTACAATCAGCAGTGCAAGGTATCAAACCTGATTTACACAAATCAGTATCCAGGGCTGTAGTCAAGGAGCGGGAGGGAAGACCGGAACTTGAATTTTTGCATGCTTCTTTTTTTGTTTTGAAACTATAGCATGTACGAAAAAGTAGAATCATTACAACACACTAGAAATTTGTTAAATTAACGTACCGGTGCATTTGTCAATTTTCTGAGCTACAGAAAGAAAATAATGAAAAATAAATGGCAAACAATTAAGTTATTGACAGCTTGAGAAAAATCTGAGCATCTATTTTACACAGATTTTAGTAAAATCGTGGATGGAGGAGAGGCATTCCCTGCATACTACATCACTAGACTGTGGTAAAGACATCAGTAGCAAAAGTAGCAGAACTACAGTACAGCTGAGTTGATATGACACACTGCTGAGTTACTGCAAATAGCTCAGGCCGAGACAACGACTTGGGCCAAAACTGTTCCACAAACTCCATGAAATACTATCTACTGACTGTTGATTAGCAAATCAGTAACTGAAGCCCATGCTAAACTAGTGACTGAAAGACTAGCAGCAGTGAAGCTTCAACAGTCAATAAGACACAACAACAACACAAAATGTGTTGACAAAACCAAACAGTTCGCGACACAATGGTCGACAGTCGACCAATCGGTTTTCAGCTGAAAATGCCCGAAACTGTCCGTGTCGACAGCTGTCTCATACACAAGTCTCATAACTAATTAAAAAAACAAACTATACACAAAAAACAGAATCGATTGATCAGAGATCTCAAACCTCTGCCAAGGATGATACACAGGCGCTGCCACCTGGCGAATACAAAGGCTGCTATCTCGTAACCAGCAAACAATCCTGAATAATGATACACAAGCCATAAATGAATCCAGACATCACAAACAAAATACAATCACTTCATCATTCAGCCATGCAAACAAAACTCCTTCAAAATCCTTTCACAGATTTGCGAGCAACCTCCTTTGCTTCGCTTTGGTGGATCTAATAACGAGATTGTTCTCAGTTTTCAGTACAGAATCTGAGAATTTGATACTGTCTTAACGATGACTATACAAAATTGCGGTATATAACTACAATCACATGTAATGATGGCTCAGGTCACACGAGGCCCAATAGTTCGCTGGTGCATGAGAGACTGTCCATATTCGTTTGATCAAGATCGCTCGCCACCATCATCACCTCGAATCTGCGCCATCAAGTCAATGAGATTCACATGTTTCGTGGTACGAAGGGTCCCCGACAACTTCCTGGTGGGTTCCTCCTGCACGTTTGGCTCCTCGGTGTCCGACTGGGGTGTGGCTGCAGTGGAAAACACGTAAGCCACTGAGGTGACGTCCTTTGACAACCCTTCCTTCTCCTTTTCCTCCTCAAATACCTCGTCCTTCTGGACTGCTGGAAATGAGTCTGACGGCACAACAGATCCACCGTCCAGTTCATCAACTGGAGCCAACTCTGTGTCGTTTGGATTGAGGAAGAATACCCCGGTGGTCTGGGTTGGTGAAACCTCATCCTCGTCGATGTCATCGTCGTACACAAGTCTTTCCTCACGGACCTCGCCATCGTTGCTATCGACGACCGTCACCACGTCGCAGAACGTTGTGTGCTTCATCACGGTTGACTCGGCAGACCGGTTGCTTGTCGGGTCGGTCGAAGAATGTTTCAGGATCGTGTGTCCACTGGTGGTGTAGGGCAGTGCTGCCCCAGACTTCGAAGAGGAGTCTGACTGCCGGGTCTTCCGTTCCACCTTAGCATAGTGCCGAGTCAGGTACTCCTAATTAACACAGCAGTCCAATTTCATTTATATGTTTTGAAGCCAAGTACATGTCAGCCCAGTGCCAACTGCCAACAAATTACGTGGCATCCCCGACCCTCGAGCTGACACCGGTAACAACACCCTGGGAATGTTCACACCAACTTTTGCTTCTCTACATTTTTTCGTAAACGGAGGGACAGACGGACAAGACCGAGATAGTTGCACAACAACTAGTTTTTCTTGGGATGTATTCGGTTCAGTATCAGCTAAACAAAAAGCTACTTCTACTCTTTTAACGTCTTCACTAATAGCTATGGACGAAAATGAGTATGAGGAAACTGTTTTAGTTCCTTCTTTCAGTTTACATGCTAGATTAAGCAGGCCCGTTGAGAGCCACAGTGGGGGCCGGGAAAACATTATCGCGGGGCCCCCAAACATTTTCACAGGGCCCCTCTGGGAGGAAAACTTTTGAATTTTTCTTTTCAAAATGATACATTCTGGCGTACTTTATATTTCTGGCCGACGGTGGGGCCCCCAAACGTCGCGGGTCCCGGGGTAGCTAACCCCCCTACCACACCCGCTCGACGCACCTGAGATTAAGCGGTAGTCTGGCTGCAAGTTTTTGGTTTAAAGCCAAATCATTTGACGCTGTAACGTCATATCGGTCGTCACCTAACTGAAGCAAAATCATGAAGCGTTCATCTACAACAGTCTCTGAACAAACCTGTGAGTATCGGCAGATGATGTTAGGATTGTCGCCGATGCACTCGGGCGGCGGCGCGTTCTCGTCCTTGACCACTCGCATGAACCTCCGCTTGGCCGGCTGACCGCCTGACCCTGAGCCGCGACCACTAGGCCTCGGGGACCGCCGACCCCCGGACATCGAACCCTGTGACCCACTGCTGGAGGTGGAACCACCCGGTGGACCACGGAAGAACTTGAGCAGTTTCTCAGCGAGTCTCGACTGATGTGTAGACGCAGTGGGTGGGTCACTGGCGTGACGTCGTCGGTCCGGGTCCAAGGCGCCCGTAGATCGACTGCGATGTGGTAGACAACCCGTGGTCTTCTGCGTCTTCTGGGTGTCAGCTTCGTTGTCATCATCGTCGTCAGCAATATCGTCCAGGACCACACCTTGTCTAAACGTTCACAAACGATTATAATACAATTTCACTGCTTCACTCAGAAATACGTAAAATACAAGCACTACACCAAACACATCAAATATAAGCCAAATTATAGTTGTAACAAACGTTCATAAACGTCTTTGCTGCTTGTCATAAAACGCATTTTTACATTGTTGTTCGGTTTTAAAAGATCTTTATCTTTAATAGATACAGCTCTCGGTATAAAAATTAATTATGGTAATTTAAAATATTTATAAACAGAACAGAATTTCTGGCAAAAAAAAATGACAATTGTGAATACTAATAGGAACTGCATCCCGAAACAATAAATTTAGTTTGAATTAAGCCAATACTTCATTTAAAAAGTGGATCACATTAACCCAATTAACTCAACACTATTAACTCAGTGGCACAGTGAGTTAAGCCAGAGACACCGCTGAAAAACTGGGCATGTTAACTCGGCTATATGTGACATATGAACGGATTACAGCATCCGCAAACATTGTAACTTTGTACGACGTACGTGCCACTAATAGTTGCAGATAAGCCTCAATTTCGACAGTGATAAAGCATCAAGTGTTATTTGTTCACCTAGTTGTTCCGAGAATGCGTTAATAAACGCGCCCAGTCATACAGGCCACTAGGTGCCTGGACCCCAGAGAAAAGGCCCTGGCCTATAGTCACTGGCCCAGATTATATAGGCCAGTCAACAGACATTACGTCACGACAGCCGGCAGACGTCATGAATATTCCACGACAGTGTGGGCGGGTGATTATTCATCGAGGGCGGAGCATACAGCCGTCTCTGAGACAGAGCACCCGCCCATGCAGCTTAAACGCAGGCCGCGAGCTGACCTCATTATTATTCATGCTGCTGCTGTGCACGTCCTCGGCACGTGATCAGTTTTATGGCGGCAGTACAAGGCCACACCAAAACCAGCACTTTACGATCGTTTATATTGCCAGTTTACGTGACTTGACAAAACGGTCGAACCCGTTACGGAACATAACATTTATTGGACTATTTCAAGTACGACCTTGTTTACTAAAACGACGTTTTACAACCATCTACGCGAACGTAGGCCAAAGGCCTATTTTTTCAGCGGACATTTCAATTCACTTGGAAAACTGACACCATTATACTGTGTTATCGATAGTCCTTCGAGTCACAATGGCAAAGAAAGAAACAAATCTAACATACAGATTTACAATGTCGACTTTGGGACATTCCATGCCTAGAAAAAAAATTTAAAAGCAAGATAAGCGATTTAGCAAATTTTTAAAAAATATTATGGTTTTAACTACTGCAATGCAGCAGATTTTAAATAGGCCTGCATGATTTAGATGACATTGTATACTAACTTCCTTTGCACACCTCGAACAGATGAAAAAACCTTTTCCCCACGATACGGCCAGCGGCATGGATGATGGTAAAAAGCAGATCGGCGGATCTGCGGATGTCGCAACATGGTTAGGGCTAATGTTAGAGATAGGGTTGAGACTGAGGTTAGGATCATGGGTTCCAATTTTGCCCCTACACGTTGACCAAAATGGGAGAGTTCAGCCAATTTTTTTCATTTTTGGATGAGAATTTCCCAACAAAAAAAAACTTGGGTACTTGTCCGTTAATTCACCCACACCCGAATTATTCTTGTTAAGGCTAACGCCAATGCTAACACTAAACTTGACCCTAAACCTAACCCGAACCTTAACCCTACCCTTAGGCTTAACTCTAGCAGTTAGTTCAGATGCGGGTGACTTAACAGACAATTTTGTCCTACAACCAAAAATAAAAAGTGGCAATTCCTACCCCCCCTGAGACCCTCTCCTGCCACAAAGTTACTGGATACTGCATTTACTCGCAAAGTTTCCACGGCCATCGGCTATTGCCAGATTCAAGTCACTTTGATTCTGCATAAAAAATAACATTCCATTCAAGTCTTGCAGAAATAAGATCAGCGCACACAAGCTTTGAATCAGAATACGGAGACATAAAAAATATATTTTTTAAATTTGACAAAATCTGTGGGTACAAAAATTGACAAGCAAAAACCTAATTTACATGTTCAAAAACTATCAATCCATACATAGACTAATGGAAACATAACATCAAAAAATTAAATGGATTAACCTGCTTAACTATGACTAACAGTTTTTGTATTAAAAAACACCAAACGTTAATAGAGTTTAATAGTTTAGTTTCACATTTTACTGCCTATTCAACTGCATAACTGACTGCCCCATGAAACTACATAAGCCGTAATTTATTTATTTATTTATTTCATTCAGCACTGACATTGACAACATCAGCAACACAAATAAAAACAACAAAATGCCAGCCAAGAATAGAAAGACTCCAGAAGGAACACTAACATATACCCTAATCAACACAATATAGCAGAAAATTAGACAAATCAGTACAATTAAGAAAAGCCTTAAACCTAACGAGAGAGGAAATTGCGACAATTTACAGTGTAAAAGCCACAAAAATAATTGAAAGAGACAGCTCCTTCTTATTTTTGAGGCTACTACCGATAATCGATGACGCATATTAACCTTAGCCTAAAATCGTCGCAATTGTTCACTTCGCTACAGTGATAAATCATGATCATATTTACCTCAAGTAGTCGCCTTCTTTCATCTCTTTGAAATCCGACTCCGGAGTAACCACCCGCGCTCTTCTGTCTTTAATCTCCGTCTCCAGTTTCATTTCACTTGTATCTGAAAACGTTCCTAAAATTCGTCACTTATCAACAAAATCATAAACACATCGCTGGCTCATCAAACGACTGACACGGCAATCGTCAGCCTAGCCGTCAGATCATAACAAATGCAAAACAGCTTACGTCAGAGCCGCGTGCAAGACAGCAAGGCCGTAGCTGTTTTACACTCACGCCTATGTTCGTTTCAGCTAAAATATTATTATCCGTATTTCTGACTCGAAATACGGTATGTCTAAAAAGTTGTGATATTTTAGTTTGCAATATTTGTCACTGAAAAGCAGTGATTACTGCGGCGCCAATACGTAATGTGCTTGCTAAATAGCGCGGCGCTAACGCACGCAATGGCTCGCGAGGCCTACATCCTGCGGCACGGAAAAAACGGGACACACAGACGGTGCGTGATAGCTGCGTGCTGCGGTGTGAAGGTCGACCCAGTTACTGGCCCAGTTAGCCAGCCAATCAGCGCGCTCCGCACATAGTAAACAATAGCAGGTGCCCCGCAATGATATCAAGGACGACGCCGTGGGAAATACGAGCAGCCTAGCCCACTGGCCTGGTAAACGAGAACGAGATGCATGAATATTAATGACTTCGCAGCCACCAAAACAGAAAGTTAATGTAAAATACGTGAGAAACGAAACTAAAAACTGTACACGAATATAAAGTACAGTTGAGTACTGTAAGCGATAGATATTATGACGAAATACGTTCACCGTAAACACAGGTGAACATAATTGGCCTTATAAATATTGCACGTTTTTCGTAAAGTTTCTTTGACGGATGCGTGTTAGATTATTACAGCGCGAGGCACGTAAGCCTATTGCTAAGCGCTGTGTAATTATTTCTGTCTGTCCGTTTGTCTGCAACTATGCATCAAATAATAATGCGGCTTCGCGCGGTTTCCGTCCAAATTTTGCGATGCACTATTATTACTTATTATTACTATTATTATTACACATGGCGGACGAACAAGCAGGATTTCGCAAAGACAGGAGTACAGTACAGCAGATCCTAGCCCTGAGACTGATAGCAGAGAAAGCACGACGAAAGGGTAAAAAGA
>Ga0209367_1013887_pt1 | contig 10300 bp, 5 predicted proteins | sample WorMetLIZISLAND2_FD_187412 | JGI IMG/M metagenome (GOLD analysis project Ga0209367, IMG submission 187412) | Marine gutless worms symbiont microbial communities from Max Planck institute for Marine Microbiology, Germany - Olavius geniculatus... ...
CGGAAGATTCTTGGCATTACATGGAGGTGCTAAGCCGGACTGGGCAGCGAAGATTACAGGACATTGTAGCAGAGAGACGACTTCGGATGGCAGGCCATATTATCAGGATGCCACCTGGATGACCAGCTAATCATGCCATGTCATGGACCCCTCGTGGTAGTGACAGACGACGAGGCCGTCCAATGAAGACTTGGCGGTCTACATTTAAAGAAGACCTGGTGGACCGAGGAGTCGATTGGAACAGCGTCCGGGCTGTGGCTACAAACAGAAGCAGATGGCGAACTCTTGCTGCCCATTGTCCTGTCAAGGACCGGAGGATCTAAGTCTAAGTAAGTAAGTAGTAATTGTTTCTCTGATCAGACTTACGGCGCCTGGCCCCTGCCCCAAATTTCTAGTTAGTTTTTTTAGTATTCCAGAGTATGGAGGAGAAGACTCCATTGGACCATTATTGACAGGCTCTCCTGGGGCTCCACATCTCTGACTCTGAGTGTAGCCGTGTCACTACGACATTATTTCAGCCAGAAAGGTCAAAACTCAACGGACGGCCGCACAATGTAGTGTTTTTAAAACCGGTAACAAACGTCGCTGGTAACTTACTAGTAATTTTCGCGTATCTTACCGGTAAATTACCGGTTAGTTACCCACAACTCTTAATGTGTCCGCACTGCTGAAGCGGTTACATAGTCCATGTTTGATGCTGCAGCGGTCTGGCAGACATACGCGAAGTCTCGATGCGCGATTGATGCAACGAAACATCAAAAGCCAACCTCGTCCATGTCTTCTCTTTACTCTCCGTCGACGTTCGTAGACTATAGTTATTGTGCCGGGATGTTTTTTTATCGTCATGCTCATTTATATTCTCTCTTATCCCATCCGCCGTGCTGTTTTACCGCCGCTGCCTTCTCTATATCTTGTAAGCATATGACCGGTTTTATGAACATGCATTGGTTTCTTTCGAGCGGATTATCGTTATACAAATCTGCTTGTATAGATCGTAATAAATCCTGTATCGCGCCGCGCTCAACAATCAGCGTTTCTTTCAGGCCTTAAAACATTTCGCAAATCTTTTTTACTGTTTGCTGCTACCCTACAACGGCTATTTCCCCTTTTTTAATAAAGCCAATCGCTGATTTTTACGCGCAATAGCAGAATGCTTCGCGTGTCTTAGCCAATTTCTGGGCGTCTGTCTGTCCGTCTGTCACACTCTAGATCTGTATCAAAACGGTGCAAGCTAGGATCACGAAATTTTCATTGTGGGCTGGCCCAAGGACTATAGTGTATCGCGAAAAAATTTCGTGCCCTTGGGTGAGGGGATTCCCCTTGAACGAAGGCGTCAAAGAGAGGTACCCCCATAAAAGACGTTATTTTGCCGCTATTGGATCGAATAGTGTGAAAACGGTTGCAGTAAGGTACAGACATGCTGCTTATCATAACAAGCACCAATGACAGGCTTTTTAAGTTTATTAACATCAATGACCTTAAACGACCTTGAACCCTTAAAATAGGGGTCCTTAGTACATTTTTTTGCAATTTTTGGCTGCAGCGCACATTTCAAGAATGAACTGCGACGAAATGGCTGGAGATAGACTAAGATCACTTGCATATGGAATTTTCAGCATTAAACGCAGATTTTAGCAGTTTAAGTGCCGACCCCCTAGCTTCAAGCTGGCCTGCGCAGGCGGGCGTCAAAGAGGGATGTCCTCCTTAAAAGTGGATATTTACCGGTATTGACTCGTATATGACTGAAAACAGTTGCAGATAGACACAGACATACTGCTCATCATAACAAGCACTAATGACAAACTTTTAATAATGTCAACATTGGTGACCTTGAATGACCTTAAACTTCATAATAGGGGATCTCTCTGTTTTTTTCAACTTTCGGCTGGGGTGCACATTTTAAAAGTGAATTGCGCCGAAATTGCTGGAAACAGACCTGAACAGCCTGCGTATAAAATTTTTAGCATAAAACGTACATTTTGAACTATCTAAGTTTCAACCTCTAAAATTCAAAGAGTCTTCCGTACGGAGAGCTCAAATTTGGGTACTCCTTCAATACGCATTGGGTTTTTTTCTTGTATGCTGTACACTGAGTGCCAAGGTGGCAGGACCACTGCTATCGCGCGTCACGTGAGCTTTGCTCAAATTACTTGTCTGTCTGGGCTGCATTGCTGTAGGCTAGCAGCCTACTGTTGCTTGACAGTTAAATTGTATTGGCTTATCAGCTCTATCAGTGGCTTGTCAGTGAAATGACCGAAGGTATCTGCAAAAACTGTCCTGTGCGTGATTGAATTTTTGTCAGTAGCGCAAGTAATTGCCTGAAGTGACTGTCCCCGAAGTTTCTATAGACTACTTTGTCCAGCGGGATAAAACCACTCAGTCATTCACCCAAGCTGTCTATACCAGTAGCCTACGGAGTTTACGTTTTTTTTCGCTGCGGCTGATACTCCACAACCTCCAATAGACAACATTCTGAGATCGATGACTGTCTGCAGGATAAGAGGGAAGATTATTAGAACTGCCATTACTGTTACATATGCACACTCTAATGGAAAGTTCTTGCAATTTTAGGTTCAGTTAGTTTTTTTAGTGTTTTGTGTTTCATATTAGGTTTTACTTAAAGGTTAAACTTTCTGTTCCATTATTATTGTGTATGTGCATTGCCTGTAAAAGCCATCCCCAAAATGACCTATACTATACTTACTCACTCACTTTCGCCGCGGCTGAGTGGGGTTTTGAAGTCCGTAGAACGTGGTGCAAGGTTTGACTACTGCAACTAACTACTGTCTAGCTCGGTCCCTTCGCTCCGCTCCGCACACAAGAAGTGTCATCGCATTTGTCCGGAAGCTGCTCGGTCGCCGATAACATTTGCTGTGCCGAGGCGAATGGCTGGACACACGCCGAGCAGCAGTTAATAAGCTCAACCGTACATCGATCAGTCGCGCCCCGGAACCGCTCAGTGTTACCATGTCTGGGGTTTCCCACTAGATTTGGGTTTTTGAAAAAACGTCTCGTTTTCTGGGTAGGCTTATTTTCGGTCCACCGTTCCGCAATCTGGGCTTTGAATAAAGTGGCATGTTTTCGGTTGTGATTTATTGCCATTTTATTTCAACGCTGCCATTGTGTAGATCCGGACATTTGCAACCATTTTAAATAAACTTTATGTTGTATTACTACCACTTATTAGGCCTACTAAGGTGCCGGTAATTGTCCACCAAAGTCAGTTTTGCAAATGAGAACTAGCCAATAGTAACCGTGCAATTTTTTGTTCAATTCTTACTTACTGATTCACTGTAGTGTCGTCATGTTTTGACGGACGTACTAAGATACTAGTCGAAATTTAATACACAGTAGCTTCCTGAAATTGCACTCAATGTTAAGAAAGTTGAAATTGCCCACTTTCGTGAAAGATGACTTAGAACCAAAAAAGTTATATATTGAAACGTCTTTGGTTAGAACAACTGCCTCGTATATACGCTTATATCAGAGGTTAAGACTTTGTTATATGTATCTGGGTTTTTTTTCAATCGAAAAGCTGGGTTTTGGTGAAAAAACGCCAGTGGTAACAGCGTCCTGTCCGTTGACGGCAGAGGATGTGACAGGATTGACGGAGACCGGAAGTCGGTCGGTCCGACGCTCGCTCGTGTGTCGGACATTCATTCGCTAGCCGGCGCTTTCTGTTTGCTTCGCTCACACGCCAAAGATAAATGCTCATTAATTGACGGCACGACGTTGCCGCGTGTAGTACACGAGCATTGGAGATGTATCCCAAGGCTTAGATCTGGAGCCAGCCACATTCTCGAAACTTCTTAGAGGACAGGAGCCCAATACTGCTGTCGCTAGGGTTAGCAGACCGTACTCTGCCTGTCGCCGTGTGCCTGTCGTTACATTTAGTTTTTTATTTACTAATTCATTATCGATATCATGCTACTTCCGATATAAGTAAACAGATAAAAAACTGTTTTCACAAACATAGAAGCCGGCAGAAACTTTGCGGTGCAAATTGCGGCCAAACCGCTGCAGAGAGCGATAAATTTACTACTAAGTGACAACCCACAAGTACAAGTGATTTCTTAGCAAAGTTTCAAAAATAAGCTTTGACATTTTACTTCACTCCTATTGTCGATTTTCATCACTGTCAGCATCACCAGATGCATTATAAACGACAACAAAAAATGAACAATAAAAATACCGAAATATTTAACATATGCATTAAATAAAAATGAACAAGTAAATAAAACCAAATAGTGCTGTCGAAGCGTTAACTTTTTAACGCATGCCTTAACGCGTTAATTAACGCATCATTATATTGCTCATATTGTAGACTAGAATGACGATCGACGAACTCGTGGCTGTGTCGCAGGATCGTAACAGTAACGACGGAACGGCAACAAAACAATTTTTAATTACTTAAATATTATTAGATCGTCAAACAACCGCAGTGTAGTGGAATATTGAAACTCCTGTTTCACAGAATTAAGTAAATTTACGTATGTGTCTTAACTTTTTAACGCTTTAATTTTTTTTAACGCTCGTTGATTTTTTAACGCGTTAACGCGTTAAGTTAACGCGTTAATTCGACAGCTCTACAAACAAAACGGTTAACTGGTTAGCTAAACACGGATAGAGACATGATAAATAAACAATTAAATAATTAATATAATATAAATAATGACCAATAAATAACGGTAACGAGTTTTACTGACAGCAAGCGAGGTCACGTTGCAAGTGTGTCAAGAGAAAAAGCGTCCCCTTTGACAAAATATTTCGTTCTCCGTTTGGCCTCTGCACTGTGAACCAGCCGGTGCCGTCATTGTAGGCAGGGAACATTTCCTGGCGCAAAAAGACGACGATTAATGCAGCAGACTGCGGTGGCTATAACGTACGACCTCGTAGATCGTGCTAATGTCAGAATGGTCAGAATGGACACGATGGATAAAGTACTAGCTGTCGGCTTAACCACGGTACCGTTGGACATAGTCTTCTGTTTCACTAGTCTTTACAATATTGAGTAAATATGTTTCCGTGATACGTTTAACTGCGTCCAGTACTGTGTTGACTGCTTGTTTTGCGCGAGTTTGTCTAGACTATTTTGTTTGTTATTTGCCAAATGTTGTACTTCTTGCTTCTAAATTTAAATAACACATTGTATCTCAAAAACGTCCATCTTTATCATTGTCCATTACCATTGACATTCGCTAAATATTAACCGATCTTCGTAATTTTTCACTTCACACTTTGTCCACAGTTGGCGATAACTTGTGATTAAATATCTCACCACACTTTAACTGCGTCGCAACACGATGTGAAACGTAAATTGTCACTAATTACTAAAATTACCATAATACATATGCAACAATAATTTTTAATACAATTTACTACTAGGCTTAATTTTCATATTAAAGATAAATAACGTTTGGTTTCGGACATACATTTATGATTTATGGTTTTTGCAAGCAAAAGGAAATGTTACTATTAAAATTAATTTTAATGCATTTATGCTACACTAGTAATGTACTATGCAATTTTGCAACGAAGACAAGGTTCTGGTTAAAACTTACACCAGTTCAAAGACCTTTCCGAGCCATAAGACCTATAGGGCCGCGCTTATTTCGATTTTCTTGGCCTTTACCAGAAGTGAACCAGACACCAGTTCACTGCAAGACCACGAATGCGGAACTAGCGCATCGCACATCAAACAAGAAGCCAACGAAACGAAATCGAATGCACCCGGTCGACTGCAGCATCCATACAGTAATTGCCCTGGACTCCGCCGGGATCTATCTGGACAGTGGTAATTCTAACCGCAACGAAATAGCATAAATAAACCACGCCTGCATGAATACCAAAGTACAACAACACATTGTGTGAACTAGTGACAGAAAACGACGACGAGTTGCTTCACCTGGTATTGTTTATTTCGTAAAATGGTACAAAACAGCGCAACACAAAAAGAAATAAAGATTTCTTACCACACCGTTAAGTACAACACTTAAAGCAAACAGCTATAGCTCTTGCAATACCGTACAAAAATAAAATTTCGTCTACCATGTAGAGTGGTGAAAACAAAGCCAAGTCATTTATAAAATACTTTTAAAGCATAATGGTGTGTACGCAAGATAAAAATTACACTTTTCACCATTTGTGTGTACACTATACCATCCAAAAATATTTAAATATTTACTTAGAGAAAGATCAAATTAGTTTGTTTCCAACATACTGTATGGATTTTGCATACACTGTTTGTTGTTTGGCGTTTCTACATTGCGTTACGTTAACCTACTCAATCAGCTAGAATGTGCAGTATGCGGCATCGTGCACACTATACACAAATAGCGTTTTTTACACATCCATTAATTTGTCGCCAATAACCCGCGGACGGAAGCACGGTCTCGTGACGTCATGGGTGAATGACGGGTTGCGTGTGCGTGCGTGTGTGTGAGGCTGTGGTGACGTCTGAGAAGTCACGTGACACGAGTCACTCGCTTCTAATTCGGTGGCGGCTCGATCCATTCATTCATTCATTCACTCATTCGCTCATTCATTCGTTTTTTTATTCGTTCACTCATTTCTTCCTTCCTCCATTCTTTCTTTCTTTTATTGATCCCTTTATTTTTCTATTCTTATTTTTATATTTTTGTACCTTTATTCCTTCATTCTTTCTTTTCTGCATTGGTTTATTTCTTCATTTCTCTATTTTCCCCTTCCTTTTTCCTTCTGTTATTTATTTTTATATTTCTCAGTTCTTTTGTTGTTTGCTTCCTTCTTTCCTTTCGTCTTTCCTTCTTTTATTCCTTTCTTTTTTATCCATTCATTCATTCACTCGTCGATTCGTCTATCCATCAGTTGTTTGACCACTGTAGACTAAGTTCAAGTCACGAATAACCACTAATAGGCTACTTGCTTTCGTTATTTTTTCCACCGACTCTACAATGTAATTAAACTAGTCAGCATCTTATCGTTACGTTGCTGTCGATCTCTATTAATTTATTAGTTAAGATTTTTTACTGCTTTTTTATTTTCGTTACGTTTTTGGTTGTTTGCTCCCAACCATTCGCAGTGAATGAAGTTCTGTAATAAGCTGCTACTTGCTTTCGTTATTCGTTGATTTAGCGGCAACGTTAACTCTCATTATAACAACTCGTAATCGCCAACTCGTTGGACTTTTTCCTGTGCAGTCATTTGAAACAATTTATACCGATATTATAAAACAAGTAAAATAAAAAAATATTTGACTTTATTTAACTTGGTATATAGAATGGTGTGAAAATCACAGGAAACGAGACAACAAAATGTCTACTGGTGCAAAGTAACGTGACGAGTGGAGAAGACGTCTTCAGACCCGTGTCCGAGTAAAGGGACAGCACTTTGAACATTTATTGTAACTTCTGACCATGAAGTCGCTAATCAGCAGTTTGTTAACGTTATAGTTTTTGATGTTTTACAATTTTATGACTGACGTGTACTTTCGTTGGAGTATTACCGCACAGTTGCCTCTCACACTGTGGGTACCACCAGAGGAAAACCTTAGGTGGTAATTTTTTTGAACACTTCTTGCAAAAAGAACAAATGCTATTAAGAGCTGATTAAATAAAGATTTTTCTTACTAAAATTGTTAATGATAAACCAGCATTGTCGGAGTTATTTTTGAATGTAACCGCGGCAGGTTTTTTTGCGACACAGTATGTGTAGTTAGTGCACTGCACAAAGTCGAAGGTGCGATTCCGCCGATGTCGACTACGACAACGACTGTCCGATAAACGTCGTATGTATACGGCAGGTGCAGTGGCCGAGTCCAGTCGCAGCATCGTAATATGTGTGTGTGTATCGAACGGCGCACGCGACAAAGCTCATTAATAGTTGATAAGCCGCGGCGAAGGCGGCGGCATGTGGGACACCGCTAGGCCTCGCTGCTGCTGCTGCTAGTGGTGCTGAGTTCGTGACTTCATCACGAACCGAGTCTACCTCATCGAGTACGACGTGACACCGCCAGCACCGCCGATATACCACTGCGCCGATCCACTATTTGATGCCAGGCCGTTTCCTCTATTTCCCGCGCCGCCCGACCAACTGCTTTGTCAAATAACAAAAATCACTCCACTTCTTCCTTCATTCTGTCTTTCATCTCGTTATTTTTCCGTTTCTCCAGTCGTCTATTTTTCCATTTCTCCATTCCTTAATTTTTTTATTCATTTTTTATTCATTTTTTTATTTTCTTTTTATCCTTTATCCATTCTCCCATTCTTTCCTTTCTTCAGTTTTTCTTTCGTTTTTTTTTCTTTTTTTCGTTCATTCCTTCTTTTTCTTTTATTCGTTCATGTATTCGTTCTTCCATTTCTTCATTCCTTCATTCTTATTATCTTTCTTTCTCTCTTTTATTCTTTCCTTTCTTTTTCTATCTATTTTTGATATCCAATTCCTTCATTCCTTCAGTCATATACATTTAGTCAGTTAGTCGTCGATCTATCCATCCCATTCCACTAATCGGTGCAGTATTTGACGCCAGGCCGTTTCCTCCATTTCCCGCGCCGCCCGTCCGCCTTGTCAAATACCAAGGGGGATTGTGCTAAGTATAATAGGAGTTTTTGTCAAATACCGTTGTACATCGGCCGCTCGCCCAGTCAGCTAAAATGTCTACAGCCCAATCCCCACCTATGTCGATTTGTCGTGCATGGACGGATCTGCTGTGGAACACAACAAACCGTACAACAGTGGCTTGGTAGTGCAACGGTAAGGTGTCGGACTTAAGGAAGGGTCACACTGGCAATCCGAACTGTCGTCAAAAACACCAACCGTTCAAACGGCCGTCCGTCCAGACCGCTAGTGTAACCCCTCCTTTAGATCGATCGAGAGATCGTGGGTCTAACTCCCGATCGAGTCACTGCCAAGTGGTTATAATACTCGGATGGGGGGACTATCGGCGGTAGGTGAACCATCTACACGGTGTTTCATTAAAAGACACGCTTTTTGTTTCTTTTATAACTCAGTCTGATGGTGTTACGTGTGTAAAAGCTTGCTTGTCTCAACTGGTGCTGTCAGTTGCTACCCTACCCTGATTTGATAATAAATTTTTCTGGTTTACTGATGAAAAATTTTTATCGTATCAGCACTAAGCAACATGAGAGCATGCAATCAGGCATCTCGCAATCCAGAAACTCAACCATCTCGCAAGCGGTGTGTGCTGGTGCACTGTCTTGCCTTGCGGGACGGTGAAAAAGTCAATCTATCTCCACAAGTGTGTGAAAGTGATCGTTTTGAAAATTTTTGTGGCTGCAGTGGTAAAACTTTAACAGTTTGTCTTCAGTATACTAGATGAAGTTTACCATTGACACAGGGTATCTATTCAGCGAGTCTGTCAGCATTGGTTGCGACAAGCAAGTTTGTACTCACCTCACATTATGACGTCAGCATTACATCGCGACTAGCAAAAAACATTTAATCAACAACCAAATTATGTTAAAACGTTTTGAATTATAATTGTTTCAGCCACATCTGATAAAAATTTTGTGTAAATTGATCATCATTTGAGTAAATTATGAAAGAATGAAAAAAGGGTGCCATTTTTATAAAATACCTTGTAGGTATATCACCAACACCAAAGTCAACTCAGCCTTTCATCCCTTCGTGGTACGTAAATCGAGTACCGGCCTGTCTGACTAAGGTTAAAAGAGGCGCGTTCACCTGTCGGGTGCAGTTAAGACTGAGTGATTCCAGATGGTAGGTGACGCTCCGTAGCTCTGTGACAGGTTTCCTACTAAGAGCTGTACACTACATTTACCTTTCACCTTCAACAATCTGCCAAAGCACGTCGTTTTTGCATTTCATAATGCTATTCGGCAATGACTTGCTGTATGTGCTTTAGTTAGCTTTTGTGCAAAGTGTATTTTACTTAGTACATAGTTGAGTGGTGGTCTTGCAATGTTGTGACGATTTACTGTGATGTAAGTGGCCTTGTGGCCTTTTGCTGAATAAATTGATTGACGTAGTTGAAAGCTTATGTATACAACAAACACACAGCATCTTGACATGACAGCTTGTTGTACTAACAGGTTTATGGTAAACCGAGGTATCGTCTGGGAATAAACGTAGCAGTTTATAAATTTCACCGACCGAACATTATTCGTAACGTGACGATTATTATTATTACAATTATTATTTTTTTTTAATACCCCCGGTAGTAAAGATCCCGGGGGTTAAAAACAAAAAAGGTAAAGTTAAAAACTAATCCATGGATGGCCAGAGGTCTGAACACGTGGGAAAGCTGTCGTGGAGGATGACTGCGTTAAATCGTTGCACTGTG
>Ga0209367_1013888_pt1 | contig 10300 bp, 2 predicted proteins | sample WorMetLIZISLAND2_FD_187412 | JGI IMG/M metagenome (GOLD analysis project Ga0209367, IMG submission 187412) | Marine gutless worms symbiont microbial communities from Max Planck institute for Marine Microbiology, Germany - Olavius geniculatus... ...
AAAAGGCTGACTGGAAGTAGTGGTACTCAAGTAGTGTACTCATTATTGATTCTTAGACTAGATATGCCTTAAGCAGCCGAGCTTTAGCAGCCAATGTTTGATATTTGCCAAGTGCCCAGTAAAAAACTAGGCCAAATATCAGAAGTCGTGTGACCTCACCTGAGGAGTCGACTGTCAGGTTGGCACAGGGATGATTTTTTTTAAAAAGTGTTATTGTGCAGATTTGACATTTAGATAACACGAAGGTAAGCTGTTATATAATTGCATGCAGTGATGTAGTCGAGTCTTTTTAGTTTGAATATGAGTCCAACGAGTCATGAAAAATAAGGACTTGAGTCTGACTCCAGTTCACTGCCAGACTTAAGTACTACATCACTGTATAATGTATGGAGCTTGTGTCTGTGTGTCTGCAGGGCGCTGGTGACGGTCCTTTAGAGCGTGGTCAGAATGGCATGGAGGATCGAGCCGACACATCAGGGGTCAGGCCAGTGAAGTTATCATCAGTGTCATCTAAGCGACAGTACAACTGGAACACCACCCACTTCTACCCAGACGTACACAAGCTCAACAACCACGACGATGAACTTTCGTCCATTCTGTGTCGACAGCGCCGGCATAGCGAACCTCGATGTTTCCTGCGCGCTGGCGTCACTGCTGACACTGTTTCCAATGACCAACAGCAGGCGTACTCGTCAGGGTCCAGCTCCTCACTGGCGAGTTTCGACGAGGTGAAGGTTATACACACTCCGTCGATGATGCCTGTCTCGCAGCTGACTGTTCAGCTAGCTGCACCTCACACAGGTCCCATCGCCAAAGTGGACTTGGATCTGGATTCTAGCAGCCAGTCGGAGGATGATGATGCACCAAAGACGTGGCATCGCAGTCCTCTGCACTTTCGACGTGGACGCCGCTTGGGTGCAGCTGAGCGTTCCGGGAAGAAGACAGCAGCAGACGTATCCACCACCAAGGCTGTTGGTGATGCCGGAGATCTTTGGAAGCGAGCAGCCAACAGACCAACCATGAGGTTTAAGGAACAGGCAGAGAAGCGTCGAAGATTCCTCCAGCAGCGCTGTCAGATGTATGGCTGGGACTTGACCGCAGATGAAGAACAGCGGTCAGCAGTGGTTGGAAATGTCGAGGAAGGAAGACAGAATGCTGTGGCCAGTCAGTCTCTTTCTGAAGACTTCTGCTTCATCGATCATTCTTCAAATGATAGTTTAGTAGTAAACCAGGAAAGTACGGAAAATGGCGCAGTGAACTCTGTTGCTGCGAAAGATCGTGTTCGCCAGATCGAAGCAAATGGAATGATTAACGATCCTGGCAGATTGGGTCATGTTAGCAGCATCAATGTGCCTTTCATGCAGAGCATGTCTGTAAGCACGCCAGGCAAGGAGTCGTCTTCATTCGAGAATATCTATGACATGGTTAGTTTGGAACCAGACAAGTCCTCCAATGAAGTTTTGCAGTTTTTTGAACCTCATCAGGCAAGAGTCGATGCTGCTGTTTACAGCCATTCGAAGCCCTTGATGTCAAACAAACTGCCACGAGCAGATATCCATTCAGCTGCAGGATCTGACAGTTACAAGCCAGTTGTTAGAAGTCTAAATATATCCAACGTTGCCAGCGTTGCAAATACATCTGTGAATGCAGTCCCGTGCAGTATTATTACTTCAAGACCGTCATCCGCACCTAGTAAATCCACGCAGAAGACGAGCCTTGATGCCAAGTCGATAGTTGAGCAAGAGAAGCTGAATTTCATCGAGTACAAGATTGACTATCGCCGACAGCAGTCGTCTGGAAATGAGAGCGGAAGTGGAAGAAGTGATGGTGAGAAGGACTTGAGAAGGCAACCAGAGCCGACCAACAGAGCCATTCCTCCCGACGATTATGAGTACATTCTGAGAAAAATCCACTATAACCGACCGACGAATAAGGCTGACCAGACGCCAGCAGCTAGAACCAAGCAAGGATCGGAATTGCACATTGAGATCAAGAAGCCACAGACCGTCACTCGCCACATTACGGTGGACGTTGCAAAGCCTTCGGTCCCTCAACGTGTGGAGAGCTTGCAGCACACTGGTCTACGCCAACAGTTTCCTGCTAGACCTGATGTCATTCCGTCTCCGAATTATGATCCTTCAAGTCTTAGTATGATTACAGGTGACCCCAGCGATGGTGGCATGTATCCGAATATATCTCTCAATAAACCACAGAGAACTGTTTTATGTAGTAACAACCCATCTGTATCTACCGAACTGTCACCATTGCCTATTGCAGCTGGTGGAAGCACTGTTTTTGAGTGGGAAAGCAGAGTTAGAACTCCGGACAGTTGTAACAAGTCGCAGTATGCCAGAGCTACGTCAACTAATTCTAAAAATACCACACCTGGCAGAAAGCCCCCAAAACCACCCAGAGAAGAACTTTCACTAAAACGGAACCCAGATTTTTGGAATTACAACTCAACATATGAACCAGGTTCTCCACCGCCGCAATCGCAGCCAGGATCGTTGGCAAATAAAAAGCAGGAATTGTGGCAGCAGACTTCTAAGGCTGAATTCAAAGATATGGAGAAGATGTCTGATCGGGATCTGGTTGGTGGTCTTGTTCGTGGCCTTGATGAGAATGCAGAGCTGAATCTCGAGGCAGCGTCAGTGTTTCGTGAGCAGTATCGCTGGAGCATCCATGAGCCATGTCGCTCAGTTGAACCGGACCAGTTGAAGCACAGTCAGACATCACCACTGCCTCGTTCACAGGTATTTGCCAGCAGTGTTTGCATGCCATCGAAGCCAGTACAGTTGGTCAGTCAAGTCAGTCAGCCACCATTGTCGAAGGACAGCAGTGGGGTACATAGTCACAAAGAGAAAGTGTTCAGTTTGACCGGTTACCACAGACCTCCTCAGCAGCAGAAGACTGATAGTCCATCACAGCATCTTTATCTGAAAGACAACTTTATGCATCCCAGCTATTCAGGAGTTCGTGATTCTTACAACAACAGCTCTGTTATGGAGCCTGAACCACTTTATTGGTATTCGGAGGCAGACAAGCGCAAACCGATCATCAGCAGCCCGGAGATAGAGACAGTGTTGAACAGAGATCGCCAAGATGGTTACTTTTATCGCAGCAGTAGCAGCCAACGATTGGATAATCAGAACATAACACGAGAGCACAGCAGGAGACATGGTGGTGACGTTGATGCTGGATGGAAACATGGTTTGTTCTACAGGGATGATTTTGCTGAGTGTGATGTGCGCAGAAATGTAAGACTGCAAGGTCAAAAGTCTCAGGATCGGTTGGTGCAGCAGATGTCACTCGGAAGCCAAGAGCTGGCAGGAGGTCATCTCGATTCCAGTTCCCATGTTGCTAGTTTTCCTACGTTAAGTCTTCACAGTATTCATCCTCGTGCTCAGTCTGATCATGTCGAGATCAAGAAGTCATCTGCTAGTAGGACTTCCACAGAGCCATCAACTGAAGTGAACCAGCATGAAGCCAAACAGCCTACAAAGTCTTCTTCTGTGGTGTCACGTGCTTCTGCTGATTATGAGCAACACATTCGGTGTGGTCAGGAAAATTATCGGTCACAGGTAATGGCACGAATTGAGCCATCATCTAACTCAGCTGGATACAGTGCACAGGACAGAAGCTTGACTGGTAAAAGTTGCCATAACGTGCCAAGCATTTTTGCCAGTCATGATGTGACTAAAGGATACAGTACTGGCAGAGGAGATTCTTCAAAAATCGTTGTGAGTAAATTGGATACTAGAATTCCGTCTGTTGGATCTGCGCATAAGGTACATGAGAAAAAAATTAGTGATGCTTTTCCGACGAACAGAGGAAAATGTGAGATTTATGCAGATGATGACTCTCGTCTCAGCAGAGTTGCTGAAATAAAAGCTAAACTATTTGGTCGCAATGAGGATGGAGCCAGAAAGCTATTCCAGCAAAGAACTGGAGATAGCGAGCAGATACAATATTCCACTAGTACACAGAAGAAACGATACGATGACCTGACAGAGCTTGAAACACTCCTTGAGAAGCTGAACAGAGACACAGGTGAAAATCATTCACAGCAGTGCAACGTGACTAACATCCAACATGGTTTATGCACCGATGATTCTGCTGTCAAGCGTCTGTCAGTCAGTAACATCAAGGTGCTTGACAGCAACAGCAGAGGCAAACAGTCTCCAAGCCTTGAGTATGCCAAGGCATGGTTGATTGGTGAAAGACGTGCTTCGGCACCGGTGAATACCAGTGGTAAGTTGTCATCGTCTGAGCAAGTGCAGTGGTCTTCTGCTGGAGATGTGCCACCTCCAGAAAACGCAGGTAGGTTTATGTCTCACAGAAGCATGAAGAGCATGCCAGTTTCATGCACTGAAGCTGGGGATGCGTGCCGACCAGTGGGGTCAAGATATGTTAGTAGCAGTAGTACAAATGAAGTAAAGGTATCACAGTCGGGTAGTGCATGGACATCGAATCCACCAGCTGGATCAGTTGTGTTCCGATCTCATCCCTCTGGCCAAATGTCATCCACTCACAGCAACTTTAGTAGCAGCTTTGCTCGCAGAAGCTTGCCGGCTTTGACTGAGAAGGATGCCGAACGATGGCAGAACATGGTTGCAAGAATACAGGAGAATGAAAGCAGAAAGCAAGCTGCAGCGAAGTCTCGTTCTGTCGAGCAGTTGATGTCTCAGTCGCCGGAACACATTTCTAGTTCAACCGTGATACATCAGAGACCTGCGAGAATACCCGCTGTTACGTCTGAAATTGCAGAACGCAACCTAGCAATGAATGCACCACAACCTTTGTTGCATTCTTCCTTGGACATCATGAGACCCGCCGATCCTGTGAAACCAAAGCGTCAACAGACACCTCGAGATGTGAAGTGTCGCGATGATTGCCGCATGAGAGCCGTTCACAGACCTAGCATTAACACCGACTCAGGATACCTGGACAGTGGAAGTGACAGCCATGGGAGTTCAGGCGCCGATGTGCCAAAACGGCCGCTGTCGGAGTCGATTGGAAGTGACGAAGTGGAACTGCAGAGGCACACGTGCGATGAAGATGATGATGTGAAACTGAGTGGCACTTCTCTACTTTTGACTAATGCAGACTCCGGTCCCAGTTCAGCTGATAGAAGCAACAGGTTGAATGTCTCGGTGTCAGAGTACAACATGAGTAGTCCAGAGTCTCAAGAAAGCAGAATCAGACAGTTACAGAAGCTCAGGGAAGACTGGTTTGGCAAGAACATCATCCCACTACAGCAGTCACATTCCAGTTCACTGTCGTTAGACAAGTCCAATAGCTTATGTACCCACAAACCTGACATTCTGAGGAAGGATGTTGGATATAAGCACAGTGATCCACCAGAGTTAGAAAGAAGTGTCCCTTCTATAAGTGTCGGCTTGCCACAGGAAAAGTCAGCAAAGCCTTTGTACGTATCGCCGTTAGTTCAGACTTCATCTTGTGGCATTTATAGGTCACCATTATCCAGATGTGGTGATGATCACAGTGGTGCTAGCACTGTAAGTTCAACACAGCTGCCCAGTTCTTCGAAGATCAGCAGTTTCAAGATGGTGCTACCTTCACACGGGCATGGACAGAACACAAGCAATAGAGATAAGCCAACCGTGCAGACACCTCGGTCATCAAAGGTCACACATATCCCTGTCAGGGCTGTAGGTCGTCAAGCAGGACTGTCACCAACACGCCATTCTGCTTTTGTTCCATATGTTGAGCACAGGGATTCTCAGATATCAAGAATGGGCACTGGAGGGGCGAATATCGTAGAAACGAAAAAGGAATCAGTAAATATTGAACCAACACAGTTTGAAGCAAGTAGACTTCTGGAAAAAACGGTCGACCAGCCATCAGCGAAGACCTTCCAGCGTCAGTCCGAACTTTTCAAACATCAGACACAAGAGCTTATGGAGCCACACGTGAAAATAACCAGACTGGTGACTAATAGTAAAGTCGAGAGAACGTATAGAATGGAAAATCATCTGCAACCAAGAGCTGCTGCAAGAAATGAGGTGGACAAAGGTGAGGCAAGCGATGGTGAGATGACTGATGCAACCGATATTACATTGGACGTGATGGTCGGTGCTAATCAGTCATTGACACCGTTAGTTGATGCTGTTGATTTCTCCGACGTCGAGTTCTTATCATCGGCAAACCTGCCACCAAAGTACGATGCCAGTTTTATGAAGGGTGGTGCAAGGCTGTGTCTACCACATCCGTTGGCTGACGCTCGTAGAATTTGCCTTGCAGATGATGGAAGTAGTGGAGATTCAGCAGCAGTAGCTGCAGCAAAGGCAGAGATGGAATTATGCAGAAAGATCAAGATCGATTCGAAAACAGAAGAAGGTGAAGATGCTCCGGTTGAAAGAAGGCGATCGATAAAAGAACTTGTCCACTCGTTTGAGGACATGATGACGCCATTCATGAGAGCACGCCCCAGAAGCATGGAAATTCGAATCAGTTCATCGTCATCGGAAGAAGAAGAAGGAAAGCAAGATGATAGTGATGTAGTCAGAAGAAAACGCAAGAACGTTACACTGAGAGCATCTTCGAGCTTCAAGGAAGCAACCAGATTGGACAGAAAGACTCGTCAGCAGAGCACCGTGAATCACTGAGTCAGAAGATGGAGTCTTGAACTCCTGCATTTGCAGACTGTGTACTGTAGGCATGCATAAAGTTGTGACTGACAGTAGAGTTGTGGGCCGTGACAAGGGAGGAGGGCAGAAAGAACGGCAATTGCCCCACCTGTATTAGCCTACCAGAAAATTTTCTTCTTGTTAGCATTTTTTTCTAAAATACAAAATTTGGGGCTCGAAATAGCTCATTTTGTGGGAACATAGGGGCAAAACTGAAAAAAAATTTGCCAGAATTTTTTTCCAAATTATAACGTTTTGGCTTTGGGGATGGCAATCCCCAATATTGGGGTAAATTAGATACAAATTGAAATTCTGAGCACTTATAATCTCCTCTATCAGAAATTTGCAGCTGTCTGTGTGAATTGCAACTTTCTGCTCTTCCCCTCAGCTTTCAAACCATGACACCACGCCACTGGACACTGACGGTTCTTTTTGTTCATTATGAGTTTGTCTCATTTGCTTGTGAACTGTGTACATGCATATTTCCTAACTACTAGTTAAGCTTTCTGCTTCTATATTTTATGCATAGACAGTTTCTGTAATTAATCTGCTACATGACACTTTGGAGTTTGTAGACTGCTTTCAGGAGCAGAACTCAAGGTGGTTTTTGTATACAGGGTGGTGAATAAAAAAAGGTGTAACATTGATGTAGCTAAGCAGTCGAACAGCTTGGCCTAGAACATTGATTATATTCATCTTGATGAAAGGCACGACCATTTGATCACCTTTCATGCACTGCAATGATTGAGACTAATCGTTTTCAAACCTTTTTGTTTGCTCGGTCTACTATATGCTTGTTTCACGTTTTAAAGTTTTTGTTGCGCCACCTGGTTGTGTTGATTTGTTTATCTCACATTTTACTGTTAAGATCAATTTGCGAAGTGGTTTAGTTTTGTTAAATTAATAAGAAAAACTAGGCCTGTGTTGCATTCTGGAATATGTTAGTGGTTGATAGTTCTCTTTTGGTTTTTTAAGTGCATGTCTTTTGATTTTTATAATTGTTAATTGATTATCTGGAATGGAAGTGTTTCCCTTAGACTTTTACTGTAAAAAATGTAAACGATACAGTTTGCCTAAATGTCATTACGAGTTTTGTCTTAATTGCCAGTTGACGTCATTTCTGTCAAATTAAAATGTGTTTTGACTACTTGATTAGGCCTCTATTCTAAAATCCACTTTGGCTGTCATATTTGCAAATGCATTGCATTTTAGTTATATATGTAAAAAAACTTATTATTTTAAGGACGATGTGATGATATCGATACTCTAAAACAGCAAAAATCATTTGGATAATCTTAGATGGGGCTATGCATATGGCGTCCTTACAAGATGACTTTAGTTGGTAATCACTAACATAGTCTAAAGCCTTCTTCATTTCATGTTATTTGTCGTATTAGGCCTACTTGCACAATGTTTACTGATTAGCGTAGCAGCTAAAAATGTTTCTGTTATGGTTTAGCTAATGGTAAAAAGGAAGCTAATATATGATCCTGTGCCGACACAATATTCAGCTAACTACACACTCATATGCTTGCAAACTGTCCAACTGCACAGCACAACCCTAAACCTGACATTAGACATTTTGATGCTGAAAGATAGTGTGCAGCTACTGTGCCATGGAGAACATTTTCATCAATCTTGGACTTTTATGCCTTATTGCTTGAGTAATTAATGCATGTATAATGCTTGCCGTGTGCTTGCCATTTATAGGCCCTAACTGCATGCATGAATGATCCGGCTGCCGTCTTGGCCCTACATTCGTTGTTAATGCACTCAGTTTTAGCCTGAGTAGTCTGTTATGGCAATGACCATCCGATACAGCAGGCCTATAGTATTTTGGTCCAAAGTGAAAGCAGCTATATGAGATCACCATATCGTCATTATGCAGACTTTTACATTAGTTAAGCTTATATTATACGCTTAGGCCGGTGCACATTTTGGGCAGTTCAGCCAAATCGGTAACCATTTGGCAAGTGAGCCAAATACGACAAATAACATCAAATGAAAAAGGCTTTAGACTATGTTAGTGATTACCAACTAAAGTCAGCTTGTAAGGACGCCATATGCATAGCCCCATCTAAGGTTATCCAAATAATTTTTGCTGTTTTAGAGGACTGATATCACCACATCGTCCTTACACACAGTTGTAAACTGGTAAGTTTTTTTACATATATATTTGCTTTTTTATTGCCAAAAGTCGGGGAATGAGCCTGACGCATGTAAAAAGCGCTATAACAGGATCCGTATCTTTACCTTTTACCTTTTTAAGGTAGAGCAGTATACCTCCGGTCGGGTACAGAACGTTGGATGTGTCTACTAGACTACTGCTGCTGCTCCTACTACACTGTATATTGCACACAACGGAAGTTATGACAGTTTAAAGAATTTTTAAATCTTCCCCATAGGCGCCATTGTAATTTTTTTCGAATAAATAAGTCAAAAATTAAATTTTTATTTTGTAACATTAAAAACGGCCTTCCTTGCGCAGAACCGCGTTATTTGAGAACCGCGTCATTTGACGCATTAAGCGTAAAAATCGGTCTAACGGACTCGCCTGTAGGCGAGTTGAAGAACCAAAAAAGTAGTAAATTTCGAAGAGGAGGGGTGTATATTTCACCTATATGCGGAGCAAATACCCCTGGGCGGATTGAGCTCAATTTTTTGGTGGTATAGGCGTCCACGACGTAATCACACCATTCAAATTTGGTGACGATTGGTTTAGGGGTTTTGGGTTGCTGAGGGTCAAAGTTTGCCATTTCCCATAGACTTTGAAGGATCGTCCTTACAACACTCACACTGTCGTGTGAGGTGTGATAGTTAAATAGTGAAATACAGCAAAGTAAATTCTGATCTGTAAGTTAAATTACATTCATGTCAGTCAGTGGCATAGTATGGCCACAAATATGAATTGGGGAGGCTTGACACCTTCCCCTTTCCTTCCCCGCCTTTTCCCCCTTTCCCTTTATCTCTTTCCTCCCTTCCTTTTATCCCTTCCTGCCTCCCTTTTTCTTTCTTTCCACTTCTCTCTTTTTACAAGTAGGACCCCCTAATGTCCAGCTAGCGAGCTTTGAGGTGCGCTGTGAGCCAGTCCAGTGGGGTCTGGGGTCGAGACGTTTTGTGCAGGCGTGTGCCGTGCATAGCTGCAGTTCGACATACTAACCAGCATGACATTTGTGGCTTAGACATATTCGTTTACAGTGCTTTACTCTTTCATTTACTTATTTATCATAAAGAAAAATTATGTCATGCCAGTCTTTTTTCGTCATAACCAGTGGCGTATTTAGGGGCGGGCACGGTGCGATGCCCCCCCTTTGGCCCGACCATGACGATTTTTTACAGGCGACTTATGAAAAGGTGCGTTTTTTGCCGTTTTCCAGCAAGAATTGCAAAATTCAACTATGCTTGATGGTCTTTTTTCATACCGATACAATAGGGCCTGTATGCGATTAAAATCGCCATGTGAGATTGCATCTGATATGACGCTGTGATTTTCTGCGTTTCCAAATTTTAGAAAAAAGTGGGCAAATTTGCGGCTTCCATTGAACGTTCAAAAGCAAAAAGTGTTTCAGCTTCAGGGGGGCTTCGCCTCCTAACCCCCGACCGCTCCCAGACCCCCGTTATAGGCTCGCGCTCTGCGCGCTCGCCATGCC
>Ga0209367_1013889_pt1 | contig 10300 bp, 5 predicted proteins | sample WorMetLIZISLAND2_FD_187412 | JGI IMG/M metagenome (GOLD analysis project Ga0209367, IMG submission 187412) | Marine gutless worms symbiont microbial communities from Max Planck institute for Marine Microbiology, Germany - Olavius geniculatus... ...
TCGATTTACCTACCCCGGAGGGATGGAAGGCTGAGTTGACCTAGGCGGTTGGTTACATCCCGAGATGGTTTACCTGCCCACAGGCAGTCACCCATCGCAGTATTAACCGGGCCCGGCGTACAGTAATTTCGCTGATCGGATCAGACGCGTTACACACTACACCATGCCTACTGTCTACTTATCGTCTTCGTTACAGGCACACCAGACTGTTGCTAAGGGCTTTTGGTTTCCATAGCAACAGAATGTCACTAATGAGTTTTTAAGGGCGGGAAAATTTGCACATCATTATTTTTCAAAATGCTTTGTTCTTCCTAAATGAAAATGCCAAAAGATCAATTTTGGAAACAAGTCTACAGGAATACAAGAATACACGAGAATACTTTCAAAAGTGCATCATCGAGTAGGGTTGAAAATAAGTGATAACACACGAATTATTCTGTTTAGTAAATTGGAGACTGAGTTATATCTACCATCCCACAGGCATAAAAAGTTAATCGCAATTCGCAAATAGGTTACGGTGTTCGCAAAACGGCGGAGCCGCGGAACTGCAGCCAAAAATAGCGATTCGGGATCGGAAATTCTAGTTCAAGATTTTTCTCTTTCGGGCCAACTGTGTTATAGGCAGACCGCGTTTGTTAGTGATTGAAGGTAAACAAAAAATTAACATCTTGCCGCTACGATGACAGAGAACACGTTAAATCCGTTTGAAGTTGACGTTGAAGAATATGCCACCAGTGTTGATAATCGTGCAGTGGATCGAGAGTTAGCTTCTGAGCAGCAAGAACAAGGCGCTCGAAAAACGACCACTGACGTCAGTGACCACGCCCACTTATTCTTTTCACTTGTTGTGTTTGATGTGCGAGATAAATGAATACCGTAAAACTGCTAATAGAAGCCCCCGGCTTTCATTAGAACATTTGACGGCGCAATCGTATTTTTCCCCGGAGAGCGTTTTTGCATACCTAGAATACCGTAGACCTTTACTGAACAATTTTGTACAATTTCTCATATAATGAGCACTGGCACAAACCCTAACCACTGACCTATCTCTAATCCTAACCCTAACTGACCCTAGGTATGCGAATACGCTCTCCAGGAAAAAATGCGATTGTGCCCGTTTGACTTCGGTTACATTCGGGGCTGCGCATTGGGCCGAGCTGTTACGACCTCAGCGCTGGACGGGTGCATAACGTGTCCACCCCGAAGGTAAGGTAAGGTAAGGCCCGTTTGACTTAGACCCCCAGCTTTTATTTCATCATCATCATCATCATCAATGAATATCCGGAAGCAGGCCAAAGAGGCCTCTATTTCCGTCCGAAGTAGATAACATTTACACAAATATCAATAAAACTAAACTAATACTGTTTTCACATTGACTTCCGGTACTAGATGTCAGATTTATAGTCATAATACAAACTAAAACCACGCCCAATCGAATCAAAACGTCTCTTAAAACTATTAACACTGCATGCTGACACAACATCATCAGGTAGTGAGTTCCATATCTTAACTAATCTATTTACAAAAAAATGTTTATGCTTATTTATTTGAGACCCGTCTTCTATTAAAACAATGTCAGCCTGGCATACAAGGGTAATACACTTTTTCTATGGTTAGTGTGTGCAATACTGTTATTACAATACGATTTAGAGCGAGTATATAAGACTACTGCACGTTATCACTGCTACTGCTACAACTGCTAGTGCACTTACAAGTTACAACAACAGTGACTTGGATGTCCAGCTTATATTGGAGATCTGGTTTATATTAAAACTTTAGCTTCAGATTGCCGGCTTGTATTAGAGACCTGGCTACTGTATGAGACCCGGCTACTGTATGAGACCCAGCTTGTATTACCAGTTTTACAGTACACTTGTTTTTTTTAACTATTATGCTCCTAGTTTTTTGATAATTAAAAAGTAGCAAGGAAATGCAGAAATTATGGTGGCATCATCATTGTTGTCTTATTACACGTAATCTCCAGCGGCAATGCTAAACTATCCATCCGAGGCTAACGAGGCAGGAGGCAAACAAGGCTGGCAACGGCTGCACTGTTTTATGGCATGTGCAGTGGCCAAGATGTCAAGAGTAGTTAGATAGTCACACATCACAGCAATTTACGCTAATTTTGAGCATTATCTTTGCCTGGGTTTGTGAGCCACCCTGTCAGTTACTGTGATCATTTGAGAACTGCCATTGGAAGCAGCTAAATTTTGTTTTGGGTTTATCTTACTCCCCCATTATGACAGGAAGGCCTCCAGCAATACATGCTGTTTGTCTGCAGTAAGACTTTGCCATTGACATAGCTGCTGTCACCGTATTGGTTGCCAATGCTGCTACAAAATAGCTGTATAACCGTCGCTTGCCTTGCCAGCCTTGCATGCATAGTTTAGCATGGCCCATCTCCAGACGTGCTGATGTTGTTTTCTCATGGAGAGTCACCTGTATTTGTAATGGCATTTAAGACCGTAAGTCCATGTTATTGTTACGTAGTTATGTTTGTTGTTTGTGTTGCAGGTTGAACTGCCTGGACTTGATGTGGTTGCCAGTCGATTGCTTGAAGATCATCTCTTCCTCACTGCTCTTGAACTTCATATGGAGCTGCTCGAGTCAGGTCGAGAACTGAGCAGGCTACGAGACTTTTTTTCCAACCCAGCAAATTTTGAACGAACCAACGTCGTACGAAATCCTGCTACAATCGGTGAGAGTTCGCCGCCACGTCTAGCTCGAGCTGCCAGCATTCAGACTTTTGATTCCATTGACTTTGCCCGGTATTCGGACGATGGCGAACGCGTTGAAAATGACCGTGTTGCCATTCTCGAGTTTGAATTGCGAAATGCACAGGATACCATACGATCATTGCGAACAGCATTGACAAAGACGGCCACAACAGATCTTACTCCGCAAGATGAATGCACTACTCCCACACTGACCACAATCAATGAGCCTGCCCAGCCGTTTGAGCAACGGGCACTGAACTTCCTAGTTCACGAGTATTTGCTGAATCAAGATTACAAACTGACCTCGGTGACTTTCTCGGAAGAGAATGCAAACCAAGATTTTGATGACTGGGATGATGTGGGGATAAACGTGGCAAAGCCGCCTGACCTGCTGAGAATGTATCGTGAATTTGGTCACTGTCGGTCAGCTAGTGGAGCTACATTGTGTGATGCTGGAAGTTGCACTGACGATGAGTTGGTATTGTTGATGCCAGCAGTTGAAGAATTGCAACAGGTTCTAGAAGCTCGGACAGTGCAACTGAACGAGCGGATTAGTTGGTTGGAGTCAGAGAATGCACGGCTGCTGGAGCAATTGCAACAGAATACTGATTATTATCTACTTGGCTCAACCCCATTAGTCAGTCCCATTAAGCCGGCAAAGCGTGGAAAAACACGTCAGGATATTTCTTCAGTCATAGCTGAAGATGTGTCAGAAATTGCAGCATCAGTCGATAACAGCAAGTTGATGGCAGATTTTTCACAAAACTTGGGAGTCACTGGAGATCAATCTGACCAACCTTCGGAAGAAAATTATAAGACCGCTGTGGAAGAGGTTTCAAAAGCAGATGAGATGTTGAGTCCTGTGGAGTGTGATCAAAATGATCTGCTGACACCCGAGTCAGCTTTCTCTAGTCCAAGCACGGTACAGCCAGATAATTCCAGCACTCTTGAAGCTGTTCACTCATCAAACTGCAGGACAAATGCTGCATTCCAACAGCAGTTGCTTAATGCCATATTTCACGTGCTGCCGGACAACCATGTTTTCAGCGAAGTGTCGTGTATTGCTGAGCTGAATGAGAATGCAGTTGGTGCAATTGTGCCACTGCTGGCACGATGTTTGCCGCACATTGTACCCAGCGTGCTGCTGGCTGCCCGTGAAGAACTGATTCCACTTATTGTCAGTGCAGCAGCTCTACACACTGACTCCAAGACCCGAGACAACTTGCTAAATCTTCTGTTTAATCTGATAAAACGTCCGGAGGTGGAACAGAGGCAGATGATACTGCTTGGCTGTGTGGCATTTGCTCGTCACGCCGGTGCATCTCGAGTTGAGACCGAGCTCTTGCCTCAGTGCTGGGAGCAGATAGCGCATCGGTATGTGGAACGGCGACTTCTCGTTGCCGAAGCTTGTGGAGCTCTGGCGCCTTACATTCCCGCGGAGCTACGTGGCTCACTGCTGCTGTCCATGCTGCAACAGATGCTTGAAGACAGTGTAGAAGAGGTGCGGGAAGCAGCCACCCGCAGTCTTGGTGTAGTTGTTGGATTTATCGAGGATGATGGCAAATACCACTCAGCCGAGGCGTTACTGTTTGCAGCTTTGAATGATTCTTCAGAGCGAGTGCTGGATGCCGTGAAGCAGATTTTCCTCCCATCTTTGGCTGTTTGGGCAATGAATCTGCATCGGTTAGAGTCCAACCTTCTATCAGCTTTGATTGACCGCATTGAGAAAGTAGCTGATCTGTCTAATGGCTCGTCTGTGGCTGGCATTCGCCTGACTGAATCAAAACTTTTTGCATTGCTGATAGACACCATGTGTGATCTTCTGCCTGTCATATTTTTATCATTCCTAATTAATAGTCCCTTTGCCCCGACCAGCATCGAGACTGATATTACCAGCAAACCTCATTCCCTAGCTCTCAGTCTACCAAAGCCTTCGACAGAGCTATTTGCTACAGCACTGTTATTCGGTAGTGAAGAGCAGCTTGACAATCTACTGCATCGCTATGAGGAGTATGTCGGTGCAGAGTGGTATCATCCATGGTCCACACATAACTGGGTGGCTGATGAGCTGATTTCACGGCTTGTATTGGTGTGCGAATCACTTGATTCTTCAGAGCAAACAACTGTCCACGTACTTGCTGTATTCTTTCGTACTCTGTGCCACACATTCGGTCCGTTCTTTACACAAAAAGTCATCCGGATCCGATTCTGTGATCGGCTACAGTTTCCAGCTGCTAACGTTACAGAGATATCACATCTGGAACGTGTATCTTTGGTACGATGCTCAGCGCCAGTGTATGCAGCTGGGGTTTTGGCTGCATTTTCAACAGACGATGATCGCTCCATCCTGTCCAAGTTTCTTTCGGACTTCATCCTGTCTGCAGCTGTTCACCAATGCAGTCTTGCTGCAGTGATGGCTGCAGTTACCGAACTGTGTGTCGTCAATGTAGCATCACCCAGCTTACCGGAGCTACTATTGTCTGTACTTTGGGACTGTATTGTTCACTCCTCAGTACTCATTCGGGTCGCAGTGGCACAGATCTTGGAACCAGTCGTTCGGTCTGGTGGTGTCTCGGAGTCATTGATTGGCTCGCAGGTTGTTCCGGCACTTGTCACCCTCGCCGGTGACTCTAATTCCGACGTTCGAGCAGCCACCGCGTGTGCTTTTGGAGCAACTATTGAATGTGTTGGTGATCGCGCTATTCTCGACAAAGTGTACATGCAGCTGCAGTCGCTCATGGACGATTCTGCATACCGGGACGAGCATGCTTTACATGTTGCGTTGATTCGGGCAATCGGTCGTGCTGGACCGTCGTCTGAACCCCGCTTTCGTGATGACTTTATTCTACCACGGCTGACAGCTCTTGCAGTCCAGAACTCGTCTGGTTCTGGTGATGCAACGCCTCGTCGAACTGATTTGGCACTCGCACTGTTTGATGCGTACAACTCGGTGTCATGCTGTTTCATTGGCAACCAGCATGTCAGTGAAGTGCTGCTCCCAGGCCTGCGTTGTCTCCACCGGGACCTGGCTAACCTTTCACCTGACCATGCACCAGTTGTTGCGTCCATGATCCGAGAGTTTGAGGACCGAATTGACTATGCCAGTGGGACGCCCGGTCGACCAGCCTCATCAGTGAATGGAAACACGACATCTACGCCTACTGCCGCACCTTCTCCATCTTCAGAAGGAATTCGACTGAAGATGATGGGACATATTAAAGATGTGAAAGACCGAGCGTCACAGTCAAATCTTAATCTATCAAAGATGTTTAATACTGCAAAGAAATAAGGTGTAACTTTCACACGATTGTGCAACAGTATTTGGTCATAAACATACTTATGCATACAGCGTTGGGAACAGAACAAAGTTCATGATAGTTTCATTGGTGTTCAACTGAATAAAAATGCAGAATTTGATTTATGCTTAAGTTGAAGCAGTGCATTTGTCGTCACGTTTGCCTTTACGATGTTATTTTGTAAATATGCTAACAACATATTTCTTATTTAGTTAGTTTGCCACTTTCCGCAGTCGTCTTTGTATATTTTGCAGTTTTTGTTTTTTTTAGTTTAATACATTTGGTGAAATTGCATTCCATGTCAGTTGTTATGATGCTATTTGTATTAATTGCATGTGAATTTCGTGGTTGTCACAATTTTAACTAAGCATATCACTGTACAGCTCTGTTATTTACTGTTTTCTTTTCAAAGCTATATTTCAATTACTTTTGTAGCTATTATTTAATAACTATTGTCGCTAGTGTTCTTACTGCAGATTCCGTTTAATCATCACTAGGGCCCACAGTTTTCTGCGGGCCACGGAATTTCGAGCCAAACCGCGGAATTTGCCCTTTTCTGCGGAATTTTGATATTGCCGCTGAATTTGGCAGAATTTTGCAGAAGTTGAGAAATGATCGATGATAGTACGATCGTTGGCTTGATAACGTAATAAACTAACTATATCACGGTGAAAAATCAAACTAAACTGCTAAAAACTGCATTTATACTAATAATTACCATCGTGATACGGTCGTAAATAAACACATTGCGACTAATTGACAAATTGCACTTTTGAAAAGAAAAAAGAAGATGAATAATTTTTTATATGTTGGTACATAACTGAGCACCTCCAAAAACTAAAGTTTTTTTAACAGACTAGAGCTTAATTTACGCAAAAACGAAAAGCCGCGGTAAGCCGCAGAATTTGGACAATTTTGCCACGGTGAGCCACAGAATTTTGCGAACTGGCCCGTGGAATTTGACAAAATCTTCCAACTACAACTGTGGGCTTTAATCATCACTTTACACCACACTTTCCAGTGGTGTTGTGAGTCAAGAAAGAGGAGGGCGGCTAGTTGCAATTTTCCTACATAGGTTATTACGGATGCTCAAAATTTTAGTTTCACTTTTAAATTTTCGAAAATAGGGGATTTTTATTCCCAAATTTTGTACTTCTGGATGAAAATTTTTGAACAAGAATAACATATTCCGACAGACTGAAATTTAGGGGAGCATTTGCTGTCCTGCCAGAACGCCACTGACGCTTTCTGTTAACGTTAAGATATTGTTTTTAGCAATTGCACTTGATACCAGCTTTTAGGGATATACCGGATTTGAGTTTTTAAAATCTGACTGGATTCGGATGTATTTTGTGAGATCCAGCTGGCATTTGGGGACCAAATTACTATACATGCAATGCATAATAACTGATGCTTTACAGTCTGAGTTAAATGATACAACATTAGCATCAGTGTATATTAAGACGAAAGTAGGTCTACGTTATAAATTATTGTGTAATGTGAGAATATTGAGCTGCAAATGAGATTGCATGAAACTAAGAAATCACTAAAATGGTGACAAGACCAGACTTGTTTCATAGCTTTTAGCTGTAAATTATCCACGTTCACTGCAGCTGTGCTGAGATATAGGCAAAAATTTGGCTCAAGTCTGATTTGGTCATATTTGCCAAAAAATCTTGTGCACCCCTACCATATTTGTTGTATGATTTTCTTATCTGTGTTTATTTTGTACGTGCCATTAGCTCTATCAAACAAGCATGCACTGTGGTACTCCATTTCTTTTTCAAGCTGATGAAACTGGCAGTTTAGATTAATGTAGTTGGGTATTTATTTTTTTCTTCTAATGTCTGATTTTTGCTTGCTTAGCCAAAAAGTCACTGAGACGGAATGTGAAATGATAAATTTACCGAAGAATCGAATTATTTGTCAACTGCAGTGTTTTTGAACCATGTTTGTAAGCTCCTATTGATGGTCTTACTGAGTAAAATGTGTCATAAAACTTTTCCAACACCTGTCAACAAGCAGGGATGTGGCCTCGAGACAAACAGTTGTGGTTGTAATCTTGACAAAGGTCTTTTTTGGCGTTAGAATTCCACCAGTCCAGTCTGTAGAGCTGATCTTGGAGTGTTGTATTCCGTTATAGTTTTAAAGTCTAAATTCATCACCGAAAACCAAGTCTTACTGCTGAAAGATCCCTTTTACTTATGGTCTCAGGTCTTACAATATTGATCTTGGCCTTGTCTTGTTGTGTGTGTCTTGACTCTTGAGGTCTTTGTGTCTTTTGCGTCATTTGGCCGAAGTGACCTTAGCGTGCTACTCTGTGTGGTGCGTCAGTGTTTGATGCCACTGCAGTTCAGGTTATTAGTCAGACAGTTGATGCCTATCGATCCAAGTACCACATTGTATTTGTATTATTCATTTAACTGTGCTTGTAAAGATGCTTTGCATCGTAGGGGTAATCTTGGGCTAAATATTGAGAGGCGTCGACTGGAGAAGTCAGGCCAAGGCACCACAAACACTGATAATGGAACGCCACAAGAGTTTAGCAACATGGGTAATGGGGGGATTCAACTGCAAATTTTTGACAGAATTCCAACAGACAGTGCAGATTTCCAACAGAAGAAATTATGGGTGCGCAAAATTTCTATTTTTGTCCTAAATGCCCAAAGATTGGGGTTTCTGAGCCCCAAATTTTGCACTTTTACACTAAAATATTTCGACTGAAAGATTTTCCAACTGCCAAAAATATTGGGTTTTCCTGCCACTACGCCACTGGAGTGATATCTCCCTTTTTGGCTGACTTGGACCTAGGGGAATGTCTTAAGCACCCCAGTGGTGTTCATAGCCTGGTCTATTGTGATAATTTTTTGGGGGGGAGCTCAACAACCAGCATTTTTGTCAACCCCTCAGAGAGCATTTGTTATATAGTGCCCGCATTAACAAAATAACAAGGGGGCTCATGTCCCATGCCCTGTGCTCCCTAAGTTAACTTAGACGTATATTTCGCATTTTGATTGCCATTATGTGACTATGTAAGAGTAATTACTTTGCTAACCAGCCTGATGCCCGTAGACTGTAAATTAACCTGTTCAACATTTTCCATTGCTAGTATGTTTGAATTTGTAATGTAATGTGAACGTTATTAATATTGCTTGTGCTTGCTGTGTCTTACGGATGTCACTGTTTTTTATTCCAAACATAATTGAGCTGCTTTGCACATTTGCAATTTTAATACTGATTAAGAACTTTGTTTACTTTGGTAATAACTAAACAGCTAAATCAGTTAAAATTTTAGTTTAGTTGTTAGATCCTTTTGTTATTTAAAGAAAAAATGCCTCGCACATTTCCTGCAGTGTTATTTTGTTGCTATACATGTACTACTTGCAGGATATTTTTTTGTCTCAATGTGAGCATGAAAATGATGGTAAGCTTAACTGTGCCCCTGTCTCTGGAAGGCTGCAAAAAGTAAATTATTTTTAATCTGAATCAAATGTGTGCTTGGTTAGCTTTTTAAAAATAATTATCTCCGCCAAGTGAACATAGTGAACATTGGAGGAGATTAAGAGATTGGTCGTTCTCTCCGTCGTTCCGTGTGTCTGTTTGTGTACACGTATTTTGAGGCACCATATCTCCATAATGGTGCCAGATAGACGCATGGTCACAATGGACCACCCATAGAAAATCGACCACCGCGAGTCGAATGGTCACGTGAATGATGACGTCACGTCAAGGTCAAGGAAAGGTCAAGGTCGTGACCCCATTGTCTTTAGCTGTAGTTGTAGGTGTATAGCAGTTGTAGTAATAGCAGTAGCTGTAGGTGTAGTAGTAGTCGTCAGTGTTGTAGTAGGTGTAGGTGTAGGTGTAACGTAGTAGTAGTAGTAGTATTAGTAGTAGTTGTAATGTTTAAATTACTTCACTTGGCGGAGATATGCACTCTTGCGAGCGTCTTCTAGTTTGCTAATTGTTCATTTTTGAACCAAGCGTTGTTTAATTCTAGTGGATTACTGCATGGCTTGTGCAACTTCAATATACAGGGTGGTCCAAAAAACGGACCCCCAGTTTTATTTTTGGGATAACTTCGGTAATTCAGCACTGATTTTAACCATTCTTTCACTGTTACAAGCAGAAATTTATGCCGCGTAAACGTGAAGTTTTTCCACCCACCGCACCTTTATTGTGTGACCACATTACCTAGCAAAACAAACACTGTCAAAGCTACAGTGGTCTCGGAGAACAGGCAACACATAAAGATATCAATTTCGTAGCATAAAATAGTTAAGCTTA
>Ga0209367_1013890_pt1 | contig 10299 bp, 6 predicted proteins | sample WorMetLIZISLAND2_FD_187412 | JGI IMG/M metagenome (GOLD analysis project Ga0209367, IMG submission 187412) | Marine gutless worms symbiont microbial communities from Max Planck institute for Marine Microbiology, Germany - Olavius geniculatus... ...
CCTCCACCTGCAGCCACACACGCTTTTACAACAACTTTATAGCATGCTTGTCTTCAGCTGAATACGGCATTATTATTAAATTTTAAATATCCGTCACTCGTAAATATTGACGTGAATGTGACGTCACGATTTTCAAAGAATATTTAAAAGTTAAGTAAGCAAAAGTATTACATGTCCCAAGCCAGTTTTCTGCTAAACAGTTTGGTATATCCTTTATTGAAATTGGTCCACAAGGTAAAATAATTTTGCAAAAATACAAAGGGGCCCCGATTTTATGAATCACTGTGTATATTTGCTTTTTTATTACTAAAACAACATTATTTCCTACAGTAGATCAGTTACATATATATTTGGCCATAGATATTTTACAATAACGATCTTGACTGTGACATTGAAATGGCAACCAGGATTGGTTGTGGTGAAATTAAATTGGCCTCATTGAATAGCCCGTCCCCCAAAACCTCTCATGCGATCTTGGAGATATTTTACAGAAACCGGATTATGGCATTTTGGTTTCATATTTCGCTGCATGACAACAAGGGTCGGTCAAGGTAAAATTTTATTAGCAGCATTCGATGGCCCAACCCTGAAAACCCCCTTATAGACGCAACAATCTCGCAGATATCTTTAGCAGAAACAGACTTGTAGCCCATTTTTGCCCAAATTTTGTTGCCGTGGCAACCAGGAGAGTCCGGGGTAAATTTGAATGACTGTTACATTGGCCATCCCCGAAAGCAATACACAGAACCAAAAATTACGACTATCTTATACACGGCCAAAGTTATGACTGTCTAAAAAATTGTTTGATTTTTTCAATAGGCGCCATTGTAATTTTTTTCGCATTTTTCTAATACATATGTTACATATTAAGTTTCAATTTTCTAGCCCCCAAGAAACACTCCTTGCCTGATACCGCATTGTTTGAGCCAATGTGCGCAAAAATTCGCACAGGGGTCTGACCTGTAGATCCGTGGAAGAAAAAAGGTATATGGCTATAAAATTTTTTGTGTAATATTTCATCTATTTGCTCAGAAGCTCCCCTTGGGCAGATTTGCACTAAATTTCACATGAAGCGTCATCTCAACAACGTAATCAACCGTGACAAATTTTATCTCAATCGGGTCAGAGGTTGCAATCTGTGGGGGTCGAATTTTTGGCTTTCCCATGGGAAAGAGAAGTCGCCGTTAACAAATGGCTTGAACTGCCGTTCAGACTGCGATACTAATCTGCAATGCAAATGCTCAGGCAAAGATAGTTTTAATGCTTTAACAGCATATATGACAGAAGTATAAAAAATGGCACAAATAACATTCCTTACAATTTACACATGATCAGAGACCAAGACACTGAAGCCAAGGCCAAGGCCAGTGGTCTACAAGGCCAGTGTTTTATTCTCTGAACTGCTGTCGAGTTCAAGGCCAGTCCTTGATGGCCCCATCCCTGCCAAGAATTGAAAAATGACACATTGTTAACATTAACTGTTACAAACAACTGGATGCCGATGTTCTGAATGAAAGAAACAAAAATGTTGTCAATAATGACAACTGAGTACTGACTCACCTGATTGTAATGATCATGGAATGGCCCAAAGCCAGTCTGTGCCAGCAGAAACTTGGTGTGCTTGGAAGCGATCCTTTTCTTGAAATTGTCCATGAAACTGGAACATTGACGGCCGTCAAAAACCTCCCTCAGATGGCTTTTCATTGCAGTGCTGCCAATGCATTCCACCAAACGCTCCCTGTATTGATGCTCCTCTGTTCTGCAAGCAACAAAAACCAAACGTGGTTTTCAACTTTTGATGCTGCAGAAGGTTGAAAATCACAGATGTCGGGAAAAAGCAGTTGTGTCAAACCATCAAGGCAGAATGTCTTGGCTGTGACTACTGCACTATGGCTTCGTTGGAGAGACATTACTGCTGCTGCTGCTACTAGTAGTACTAGTCCGAATATTCATCCTACTCCTATTTACTAACTCCTGCTCTTGCAGACATTACAGCAATTTCATTACCATGGCAACAGGAATCACTGGTAGTAAGTCAGGCTAACAACACTCAGTCATTCGGCTGCTGAAGTCAAATGTTCAACACAATAAGCATACACAGATCTGTCTCTCACAAAGTCAGAAAAAAACTTTGTTAAATTTATCTGAATTGAACTAAGCATTAAGTGAAAAACTGCAACAACATTGTAACAATACATGCATCATTACTGGGCAATATTCAAGCACTGTATAATGACGGTATTTTGCAATAAAGCTGCGGCATTTTAATGCTGCTATGGGCATGTTGTGCTGACTTGGTCTGTCACTACCAGTTACCACGGCGCATAGACTTCTTAAAATAAGGACTGACAGTGCCTGTTCTTGGGTTTGCAAACTTATGTCCATAAGTATTATAATTTTTTTCACTATAACTTTATCAAATGTTCTTTACACCAGAATCATCTGACTCTGGATGTAGTCTTTTTGTTCGTTAATAGCTGTACAGCGGGTGGCCAAAAGTGTGTCATAATGCGATGATGATGCCAGAAAGTCGTGAAGCGCACCGCAAGTAAAATAAGTAAAATGTTTAACTTGAGCGCATCTCTAGCTGATTTATGTCTATGGTCATGAAGTTTTATCTATGTAAACTGCTCTGCGTCATTCGTGACGTCATTTTAATCAAAAATTTTGACAAAGAAACCAATTGAAGTGCAGTGGATACGGCAGGTAAAGAATTGACAAGTGAGCAAAAGAAAATTATTATAAAATTAAGTAATAGTAATTCTAACCAAGCATTCATTTCGCATACATTAAACGTAAGACAGGCTAGCATACGGAAGTTTCTGAAGTGATGTTTACAAAGCGAAGAAAAGTGGCTTTAAACTGACAGATCACCGAATCTGATTGAAGGAGCGATTGGATAACAATTCGTCATGTTGAAGCGCACAGAAAAAAGACATCGGCTGAAATTATAAACTACGTAAATGATATGCTGACTCAAGGATTATCTCCACATATGATACGACATCGTTTGCACTCCAGATGGAACATTTGGAAAACAAACTGTAACAAGCAGGATGAATTAACCTCGCCATGTGTTTTGGTGTAGACAGAAGCTGAGCTGGAAAGCAGATAACTGGAGATCAGTTGAATTTATAGATGAAACTCAGATAGTAATAGGACATGACAGAAAAGTCAAGACTACGTTTGGAGAAGACTACACAAAGTCTGGAATCTCGAATGTCTTGAGAGGCAGCAACAGTTGAAATTTATCACCATGTTCTGGAGTTGTATTTGCTACGAAAGAGTGGGTACTCTTGTAGCAAATGGCATAAATATTGACTGCTGTAACTATTTGAATGCACTCGATGCAAACTTGTGGCCAGGTGTGTGCAAACATTTTGCTGCAAAGCACTTCTTTTAGCAGGATCATGGCCCCGGTACAACTATCAGTATTTACTCATCTGTGGAAAATAGAAAAAAATCATATTTTGGGTTTTATGTAGTCAGCACAATCACTGGACAAAAACATTATCAAAAATACGTGGAAAGTCATAAAATCGCCTGTGCAGAAGGAATTGTCAGCTATTAACTCTCGACAGAACCCTATCAAGTCTACTGTAACAACCTGAAGTAAAGTTTATTAAACCTCCATTCGTCAGCTCTACGTATCCATTCCGCGACGAATTAGTTCTGTTATTGCGCACAAAGGATTGATAACAAAATTCTAAAACGTCAGGTAAGCGCTTTTGTTGAAATACTGTTGTTTACGATGTTTGAATTTAACTGGCAAAAAACGAATCGAGCATTCGCGCTGCCGCCATTATGACACACTTTTGGCCACACGCTGTAGCTCTGTTAGGGGTTCAAGCTTCTAAACAGCTATATTCCAACCTTTATCTTTGATGCGTATATATGTACTGGGCTAGTAGCGCGGTATGTAACTTCACATGTTACTTAATAACTTACTTACATTATAAAACACAAAAAATGAGCTAAACCTAAAATTGTAACAACTGCATTATATGCATGCATATGTAATTAACAATAATGATAGTTCTAATAATCTTACTTTAACGTATGTCTGAAGGATAACGGAGATTATTAGAATTACCGTTGTTGTTAATCACATATGCACACATATAATGAAGTTCTTACAATTTTAGGTTTTACTCTTTTTATCATGTCTCTGTAAAGGTTAAACTTTGAAGAAATAAGCAGATTTCGGCATAAATCATTCAAAATAAATTAACTGGCACAGACTACTAAGCGCGCGATACTGAAAAGACTGCCGATGCAATTTTTAGGAAATTTTTATGGGAAGTTTCCCCAACAAGATTTTCCCTAACACTTCACTGATTTTGACGGAAATCCATGGAACTACTGAAACATTTCCATGACAACTATAAAATTATCTAACATTTTCCTGTTTTTCAGTCACGCTGAACAGTAGTACAGTGACCCGAGCGGAAAATAAAACAGTCAAAATGTCCGACAAAGCATGATCATGATCATTTCTTTGCAATACACAAAAAATTGGCTAAAATAGATGCAAAACCTAACAAAAGCAGCCACTGTCTGTCAATAAACTTACTCTGGCTCGCTTGGTGTGCTGCGGCTTTCAATCTCTTCATCCTGACATTGATCGACTTCCTGTAACGCACGAAAGCATATATTTTAAGATCAAAGCGCTGTAACGTCAAGCAGCATTTGTATACATCTTAATATTTGCAACTTCAAACTTCATATGTGAACAACAGACTAGACAAAATTACGACACTGTGCAAAAGAAACATTATCAAATTCACCCTCTTAACATACTTTCACCTTAATCAAAATGTTGCACACCTGCATTATTTTGGCACTCTAAAAGACCTGTGTCAACAATTTAAGATTCAGCTTATAAATCATAAGTCACGTGTCATTAGCAAGGGAGTGTATCACAGGAAGTGTGTGTACATAATGTAAGAAGTTATTAACAGTTGATTCCAGTACAGGTGTCACATGACACATTCTTCTGACCTCTTGTAGTGGCAGTGGCGAAATGTGCTCGACTGTGTCATCCTCCGAGACCGCTGACTCCTCCACCTCTGAAACATTACATCACATCATCATTGCACGGCACACACACACTAGAAGTAAATAACACTCTGCGTGATTGGAGTCCAGGGGGTAAAGACGATTTCCAAAAATTTTGAAAAGGTGCTTTACAAAAGTTTCAAAATATGTGGACCAGAGTTCACCAGTTTTAAGAAAATCGAGACTAAAGTTCAAAATTTGATCACCCAATAATTTTTTTGTTTCTGAACTTTGGCCCATAAAATTTTGAGGGCTTGCAGCGCTTTCCGGGGGCTTTCCAAAAACGTCAAAATATGTGGGCCAAAGTTCCAAAGCAAAAAAGTTTAGGGAAATTAAAATCTGATAATGATTCCAATTTTCTCGAAATTGGTGATCTTTGGTCCACATATTTTGACATTTTTGGAAAGTGCTAGGAAAGGGCTTGGGCTACAAGCCACCAAAATTTTGTGGGCCAAAGTTCAGCAACAAAAAGTTATTGGGTCAACAAATTTTGGACTTTGGTCCTGATTTTTTCGAAACTGGTGAACTTTGGTCAACATATTTTGGCACTTTTGGAAACATCTCGAAAAGGACTAGAAGACGCTAGAAGTTTGTGGGCCAAAGTTCAAAAACAAAAAAGTTTTTGGGGGTCAAAATCTGACAATAATTCCGATTTTCTCGAAATTGGTGAACTTTGGTCCACTTTTTACGGCATTTTCTGAACGTTCTGGAGTAGCTGGGGTAGGGCTACAACGTCCCTAAATTTGGTGGGCCTAAGTTTAAAAACAAAAAAGTTGAGGACCTGAGTACATTACGCCTCCCTTTGCCCATAATGCATTGGATGCGCGGGTGCCAAACCACAAAATCGAAGTCGATCTGATAATACTCCTCCACATTGTCCCTATTGCCATGCCATGCACATCAACCTTCCCCTTCCCTATCCCAATCCTGTCCCCGTTAGATATTCATCATCTCCACTGTCATATACCCATCACTGTATAACGTTCTCTAACCGTCGTATTCACACCACAAAATTTAAAATATGAAGCTAAGCCAATTTAAAATTCGTTGAGTCGCAACAAAATATACAGACAAAAGTAAAGTGTCACATTTTTATGGACCTTGGTGTATTATCATTTTCCCTATTGTGTCATTCTGTCATGTGCAAGTGAGTCAAAAATGGCATTATTCACCAAGAAATAAACACTTACCCTCTGGCACTTTCGCAGTGCGAGTTCTGCGGCGTGGCAGTGGTGTGTCAGCGAGCCAGCTGGATGAGTGTCGTTTCTGACAAAACAGTAACAAATACACAGTATTTATCAGTTGATGTACTTCACTGCTCCAGAATTCCACTATCGCTGAAATGCTACAAACAACATTTAATGGCAACCAGTCCGCTAGCAATTGGAAATTTTTTTACTTATGTCGACACAGTTTTAATTAATGTAAAAGTTAATCAATTACTGGTTCAGTAGAGAAACAATTATGTAATCATTACTTTACTGCAGCTATAAATGCTAACTGTTCTATAAGAACAAATAATCCATTACAGACTAACAGCAAATATTGTCTGCAGATAATGCCTATTCATTGCATTTGCTGATATTTTCTGTGACTTACAAGTCAAGTTGTGACGATCAGTGAAAATGAGCATAGCATATGCTAACAATAAATGTCAATAGCTTAGTTAAACATTCAGGGCTCCCAGGAGCAAGAAGTGAAATTTCAGGACCCAATGTTTACAAAATTTCAGGACATTTTTGTTGGCTTCATGAGGCTCAAAACACAGAAAATGCACGTTTTTTCTGTCCTCATAAACGTTATTCATTAAAGCAGATCAGTACTGCAGTCCTAAAAATGTTACTAAGGCACTGTTATGAACATACTAACGCAAAAATGTAGTAAATACGAAAGTAAGCCAAAAGCATTGATAGAGTCATGTTAACTAAGTAAAGTACAAAATGAACGCAATGCCGTAACGACAGCATAACAAAGGTCCATATAAGGACATTCTGACCAAATGAGTAAAATTTCAGGACAATTGCTGATTTCAGGACAATTTCAGAATATCTGTTAAATTTCAGGAATTTGAGGACAACTGGGTGCCCTGAACATTATCTCTGTAACACTTCAGTGTAACAACATAAGCACAATTCACAATAATATGGAAAATGCCATTGAGAAAGTTATTGTTTCACATACACAGATAAACAGATGTATGCAGCAAATCTGCGGTTATACCTTTGGAACACGAGGGCGTAAGCGGGAAAAAATAGGCGATGCAGGTTGATCTTGAGTTGCCTCAACCTTACAAGGTGTACCAGTGTCCACTGAAGACAACACACATCATAGTCACATAAAAAGGTTACACTGAGTGTCAACAATGAGTTGTTTTTTAATGTCTTCATTACTGTGCATCTTTGTGTACTAAAACACGGTTGGTGTCTTCTTGCATATGTTGCTAAGTTGGCCAAACCCAAGTTTTGAGAGAAGTTTCGAAGGTGCAACTTCTTTCGAAGTGAAAAAACATCTAAATATCATTCTACCATGCATAGGACCATGCATCACAGATGCAGCAGTAAACAGTACCACCAGTGCATTACTACCTACGAATGTTTCCATATCTGACCCCAGTTCTACAGCCTAAGAAATGGCAGCTAGTGCAACTAGACTGTATACATCTGCCGGATGTAAAGTGAACATGCTGCTGTGTATTCTCTTTTGGACAGACAGACTCAACACAAATGAAATTCACGCTGAGACATGCGCAGAGTATGGTGACTAGTGTTATACGAGACAAACAATGCAGGATGCTGGCTTGCAGCAATGATTTGCATCAGATACCCAGGTGCAATCAGTTGTTCATCCGGGGACTGGACAGCAGCCAACATCGTTCTTTGCATTCATTCAGTGTTATCCACAGAAAAAACACTGAGCACAACCCTGCTACGCAAGAGGTCAAATTGCAGGCAATGCTGTTGCTGCAGGTACTTCAAATCACAAGCACTGACATTAACAGTGAACTACAACCAAACATCAACTTAAAACAGTGCGAAATCATGGTACTACACGGTAATCTGTTGTCAATGAATATGACAATGGATGTACATGTGGCTGAGACAATAACAAATAACTTACCAACATGCAACGACTGTGCAGCCTCTTCGACACTCAGTTCTGTGATGCGCTGGTCATCACAGTGGATGCAACGGCCGTCGTCAGACCACACAAGCGTATAAAAGTGGCCAGATGACGTGCTCTGTCCCTCATGCACCACGGCTGCACGCAACTGGTATTCAATACCCTGCACATGCACATGCACACACACACCACTCATTGACTATATCACAATGTTAGCATCAATTCACAGAAATGCCCAGTATGGATCTCGGGCATTGAAGTTGTGACATGTTGTTGTAGTAGCCCGCACTCCAGACAGACGAGTCATGGCTGGTCCACAAAATACAGGCAATACAGACATTTCTTCACCTTTCGTCAGTCAGTGATGCAAAGTTTATGACAGAACGATTAGAGTGCAACACATTAATAATTCTTTGGACTTCCTTCGTGCAGAATAATGACTTTGTGAACCCAGAGTTTAAAAAAGTAAGAAATGTTCTGTTCTGTACTGCCATGCCCTGCACATGCATTCTAGCTGTTCTTGCTATAATGCTAAGGTTGGCATATAGACAGTAGAGAGCAAATGCACAAAAGTCGAGCAAAGTTCACTGTGGTAATTTTATTTACCTTCGCTGACAATGCAGAACGTAAGTTTTCACAATGATGGACAGAACGTCAGCCAGTGATCCATTGCTCATGTCGGACAAATAGCTATATTTCAGAGTCTCGTGCTGGCGTTCTAGTCCACTGGTTGTGGTGACGAGCTTGCCAAGCAGCGACGGCTGGAAAGCAGCAACCCAACGCTGCAAGTGCCACAGCCACACACACACGCACATACATAAAATGTCCAACATGATACAGCTATGCAGTGAACAGGGCCAAAGTTGATTATCAGTCATTACTCATGCAATCTTAATTTGCCTTAATTTTGCAAAGAACAATTGCTCAATATTGCACAGTAGTGCACACATCTTGTAATGAGTAAATGCAAGCAGTCGAGATCAATTGCAGAATGAAGATGCAGTCTTTTTAGCCTACATGCAGTCATGCAGAGAGCACGACGGTTGCCATTGCCATCTAACAAGTCCCATTTACGAAAAGAGCCCTGGTGTTGGAATACCCTCATAAATATAGACTGAAATATCATACAGTAAAATGGCATCTTCAGATAATTCAACACGTAGCCTTCTATGGTCACTGGAAAACCGATAAAGCACTTCATAAGGCTGCATAATAATATTTGCTCCAGCTACGAATGTTATGAAGATAAATGTACAAAACATTACATGTAGTTTATACACTTGTTAACGGCAACATTTGAGGACTTGCACATCGAAAACAGCAAAAAATTACAAAAGGTGATATTATTCAGCAGCACATTGATACGCAGTCAGTGTGCTGCTGAATAATGTCACCTTTTGTAATTTTTGCTGTTTTCGATGTGCAAGTCCTTAAATGCTGCCGTTAACAAGTGTATAAACTAATGTTTTGTACATTTATATTTGCTGTTTTATTACTAAAATACTGTTTTCCTACTGGTGATCAGTTACAAAGATATTGCACTTTAGATTATTTCTTACAGTAGCCAAGCCGCTTACAACTGTTACTTACTACCTAATGGCGTGACTGAACAAACCAGACGACACGCGTTAGGCATGACGTCACCGCTGGCCTGCATTGCTGACAATACTGAACAAAATTCATTTTATATCCACAAAATGGCCATATAAATAAACAATCTAATATTGCATGCATCACCCGCTTAATATAGGTCCAGAAAGCACTGCAATAATGCTAATTTAACTAATCGTATTATTGCAGCTAGCCTATTAGACCGCTGCATAAAATGTCCGACAACAAACGTCTATAAATTCGAGTCAAACCACAGCAGCAGCTCCGCCAGCCAATCGCAATCCCTCGAATTTCTCCCTTAGTATCCAGCATGCATCGCGACGATTCGCTTATAAAATAGTTGGGCGTCTATTTTTATATAACATAGCACTGATTAGGCCTACAATTCATTTGTGTTCACTTACCTTATTCGCAGCATATGATTAAAATTCGTATTGTTGTGTGGTATTCAGTTGCAGCTGACTGTGAAATGCACGATAGCATTAGTCATCGGCTTACGCAATGCCACGT
>Ga0209367_1013891_pt1 | contig 10298 bp, 6 predicted proteins | sample WorMetLIZISLAND2_FD_187412 | JGI IMG/M metagenome (GOLD analysis project Ga0209367, IMG submission 187412) | Marine gutless worms symbiont microbial communities from Max Planck institute for Marine Microbiology, Germany - Olavius geniculatus... ...
CGGATGCCCTCCCTCTCCCCCTACCCTTCCTCCCCTTTTCCTCTTTCTCCCATTTTTCCCTCCCTTCCTTTTCTTCTGTCCTTCCCTCTCCCGTTTTCCTCTTTCCCTTCTCCCTCCCTTTAAAAGTCGGACCGCTCTGCGAGCGGCTGTAAGCTCCCCTTGCGGGGTCTAAAATTGAATTTAGTGGATTTTAACCTTTAAAGTCTATGACATTTAATGGCAACAAATTTTAATTATTTTCCATATAATTAACTGACCAAATTTAGTGCAGTTTAAACAATACAGGGGCAAACAAGGGTGGCGTGGCACCACAACTTTAAAATTAGGCTGGGCCATAGCCAAAATTTTTGCTCGGGAGTTGACCTTTTTCTCCCTGTTTGGCCTTTTCCCTTTCCCCCTTTCTTTTTCATTTCCCCCTTAGTTTTTTCCTTCCCTCCCGTCTCCCTTTTCTCCTCTCCCTCTTCTTCCTTATGTTAGAAGTAGGACCCTTCAAATAAAGCTAGAGTGTCTGGGGGAGCGATGTGAGCTCCCCCAGCGGAGTCTGGGGTGGAGCCCCAGCCGAAATCGAACTTGGTGCATTTTAGCATTAAAATATTACATCTAGTGACAACAATTTAACTTATTTTCCTCAGAATCAACTGACGAAATTTACTGCACGCAGTTAAAATAATAAAAGCAAACAAGGGTGGCGGAACAAATAGAGAAGTAGGGGTATAAATAATCTGCAAGTGAAGCAACAGAAAAAAATGGGCTGTTGTACGCAGAATTGTCGCATTCTGTGCCATGCATTTCTAAGAAATTTGCCACCAAAAATATTCCCCCAGTTTCAATTCTTTATCGCACGCCGGACCAGCAGCATCGCACGCTCTTCCTCATGAACTGAGATCTGTAGCAACTTTTAACAGTTTCAAGCAACAATTACTGAAGACATACTATTTTAACGTTGTTTTAATTCTTAGTTTTATGTATGCATTGACCAATATTGTAATGTACTGCCTGCTGTCCTTTATTTTTACTGTAAACGGTGCACTATAAATGATGATGATGATGATGCGAGTTAGGACTATGTTGCTAATAGCTGCTGATAGGCAGGGCCATCTAGACCCATCTACTGGCTGCCTCAGATGATGTAAGCGCTATAAATATTGCAGCATGCCACAGCTATCGTGGCAGATTTAGCCTTGTACATGGCTTGACAGTCTAGTTGCTAGTTAAGACAATGCGAGTGTACTCTGACCTAATGGAGCATTGCTATAGATGACATTGTCAATGCTGCTGAAGTGTTCATCGTCTTTCAATGAACTCGAACTTTCTGCGGAGATCTGATTCTTCGTATTGTTATTTACCGCTACAGACAATAAACAATTGGTTTAATCAGTAACAAGCTACAGAATGTACCGATGTATCACATTTTAATTAAATTTAAGATTCAGTAACAACTGCAACAAAAATTTGCTACACTATAACACAATTTACATTTTCTACTTCGAACTGAAGCAAAATTAAAACTAGACAAAAAGGCAGACAGAGACAGCAAATGCTATGACAATTTTTCCGTTGTGTTCCTAGGTGGCAGCACCACATCTGGCAAATTGCAATGTCAAAGAAAGGTGCTGCAACCTGGTGAATTCAAAAACACAAGGACACGCAAAGATGATGATAACCAGTGTTAGCATAGACCCCTAAGCCGCCGACTTAGCCAAGAAAATTGCTAAGCCGGCAGTGAAATCCATGCCTAGCCGAATTGGGGGGTCTATGTTAGCATACAACAAGCGCCACACAAATCCCAAAGCAAAACTGACACAGAAATTAAACTGTAAAGATTTCATCAACTTACGAGCAGACACAATGGATGGAACGAGGTTGACTTCTGCCAAGTTCATGTGAATGTCGTCATCATTTGAGTCATTCGAGTCATCGTCCATGATATTTGGCACTGGAACACTTCTACACAAGCAAACACCAAACAGAATGCACTGTAAAAACCATTGGCATCTTAAACAGCATCTAGATATCAAAGCCATTTTTATCTGTGGAACCGACAATAAAGTGCTACAATGTTTTTCAGTAATGGCATTCCTTTTTGTATTGTGCAAAGCATCGGTTTCGATATCGTCAATAATGCTCAGTTATATGCAAATTCCAAGTTCTTAATTTTTCTGTTTTTAGTCAAATGGAATTTCAGCACAATTCTGCCAAAAATTCTAAAAAGACCTCAATATTTGTTACAGTTATGTATATTAGTAAACATGGTGGATGTGTGAGCATAAGCATACATGTGTATGTTGCATAGATGCTGCAAATTTTGGCACATATTTATACAAATTCCACATAAGTCCGCATCCAAATGATTAGCATATTTAGCGAAAAACATCCACTATAAACCGGAATCTGTAGCTGACAGTATCAACACCATAAATTTCCATCAGCGATTGAGACGGACAGTTAAGACAAGCGACCACAAAGTCAAGTCATGCCTGGGTGGGCGTGGGGATGACGTTGGAGTAGTGTTGGGAGTAAGTCGTCTGGCAGGCACAGCCGGAGGTACAGAAGACTTCAAGCCTGATGTTGAACTGGCAGCTGATGAACCACTGTGAGTGTCATGTAGATGACTGGATCCCCGCGCTACGATGGGCAGCCACTGGCGTGGGTCCTACGTTCACCAACACTAATCAGTTACCCAATCATCACAGGCTGAATGGTAGTTCAAGCCATGTGTTAACGACGACTTCTCTTTCTTATGGAAAAACCAAAAATTCGACCCCCCACGAAATCAAAACCACTGAACTGATTGAGATAAAATTTGGCACAGTTCATTACGTCAGCTAAATGACCCCTCATGCAAAATTTTTGTGTAAATCTGACCAGGGGGGCCTCTCAGCAAATAGGTGAAATATGCGCAAACATTTTTGTAGCAATATATATACTTTTTCAGAAACTCACTTGCAAGTCAGACCCTTCAGTGGATTTTTGCACGCGATGGCTCAAATGATATGGTCTCATGCAAGGATGTGCCTTTTAAAAGTTAAAAAATTTGAAATTAATATTTAATAAATTTATTCAAAAAATTTTTAAAAATTACAATGGCACCTATTAGGAAAATTAAACAATTCTTTAAACGGTCATAACTTTGGCTGTGTATAAGATAGAGTCGTAATTTTTGGTTCTAGAGTTTGGTTTTCAGGGATCGGCAATCTAACAGTGTCATTCAAATTTACCCCGGACTCTCCCTGGTTGCAATGGCAACGAAATTTGGGACAAATGGCCTATAACTTGGATTCTGTAAGAGATATCTCCAAGATCCTTTGTCTAATGGGAGGTTTTAAAGGATGGGCTATTGAATGAGGCCAATTGCTTCCCTTCGACAACTACAAAGCATACGTCGATCTGTGTCAAACGACACTATGCAGTCGCTCATCGTGGCGCTGGTGTTTTCCAGGCTTGACTACGGCTCCGCAACTCTTGCCGGCCTTCTGAAGCAACTCATGGACAGAACGCTGCTGCACGGCTGATCTTCAGATCTTGTCGTCAGGACCACATTCAGCCGTTACTACGCAGATTACACTGGCTTCGGATACCAGAACATGTTTCATTCCGACTGGCAGTGCTCATGTATCGCTGTCTCCACGGCTCTGCACCTGGCTACCTGGCCTCAGATCTTCAGCGCTAGTCACACCTTAATGCATGTCGATGACTGTGCTCTTCGACTACATCAGCACTGGCTGCTCCACGCACTGTGTGTTCTGCCATTGGCGACCGCACCTTTCCAGCGACTGCTGCATCGGTCTGGAATCATTTGCCGGAGTCAGTCTGGTCATCGCCATCGTTGCAAGTTTTCTGCAACAGACTAAAAACCAAACTTTTTGCCCAGTCTTACAGCTATGACTTAAAACGTCTCATTGCACTGACTACTGTTATGTGACTTCACTGTTTAGACTTATTGTTACGTGTCCTTGTAGTCTTAGGACTTAACGCCATGCTAAAGTTTATTCATCCTTCATCATCATCATCATCACCATCATCAATCTAATTCCACCACAACCAACCCTTGTCGCCATTTGAATGTCACGTGACCCCAAACGGTCAAGATCATGATTGTAAAATATCTATGGCCAGATATCTCCGTAACTGATCAACTGTGGGCAAATGTTCTTTTACTAATAAAACAGCAAGTACAAATGTACAAAACATAAGTTTAGACACTTGTTAATGACAACATTTAAGGACTTGCACATCGAAAACAGCAAAAATTACAAAAGGTGATATTGCCCGCATCATACTGACTGCGTGTCAATGTGCTGCTGAGTAATATCACCTTTTGTAATTTTTGCTGTTTTCGATGTGCAAGTCCTTAAATGTTGCCATTAACAAGTGTATAAACTTATGTTTTGTACATTTATTATGGTAGAATCGATGAACAAAAATGCTACAGCAAAAACACCTCGTATTGATGTTATCCAGAATGCCAAAAGACTGTCAAAATCACACTAATGTGGTCTTAAAATTTATTCAACTTCTAGCTAAAATCAGCATTAAATCAATCAGATAAATAATTATCCGAATACTGTAAATTGTATGGGCTTAAATAAGCAATTTGCATAATGGTGAAAGTGTTTATAGGCAGAATGAAAGCACATTGGGAAGAAAGCACTAATGGTAGACAGGCTATATGAAAATAACGCCTCTTTTTAGACTGTTTTTGACATATCTATGTTGCAGAGGGATAAAAGTGGGTAGTGCATGTCCCATATGAAGCTCAGCTGGGCTGCTGATCTGCCAGCAGTGGCCGCTGAGCCCGTGCGGTGTAGGTAGATAGACCACTGAGTCCATGACGCATGGCCAGTGCAAAGCCAGACCTATGGTTACCTTCCTAGCCACGAGGCATCACCGCATTTGGCCAGTACCAAATTATACTGCTTGGTGAACAGAGACACATCTATGTGTGAACAACTTGCCCAAGGTTGATATTTCATAGCAAACTGGCCAGGGTTCAACTTGTGACCTTTTAAGTTTGACTTAGAATCCAATGCCCTAAATACTAAGCCACCAAACCAGGCAGCCGTAGAAGGGTACAACACCTTTAGACCTATGGGACAAAAATGGCATAATATCAAACAAATCAATTCAAACCTCGAAACTGCCGCTGTCGTCATCATCTGTGCTGCTGCACTTGGTAAGTACGGCACTTGCTGAGTCCGAAGGCATCTTGAACGGATCAACAACAATCTGCTCCGTACAGCGGATCTCACACCGACAGAATGGGCACGTCACACCATTTGAATCCTGACAGAAACACCAACCATCATACAACTGCTCAGCCTCACAGCCTGCCATCTGGAGGCAAGTGAAATATTGATCGTGCTGCTCAGAGTAGATGACTGATAAGTGACTGATTATAATGGTATTTCAATATCACTGCAGACCCTAAGATTGATGCTTGCCTACATCACCCTTCATGTCAACTGGATAAATACACATAAAATACACAGATAAATGAGCAAAAACAGACAGAAACCTAACACCACAGCAATGATATAAACAAAAGTTCAAAATGCAATATAGCCTAGAGGTACAACAAAATGCTGCTCGTGTCATCGAGACACATTCAAGTTCAAGTTTGCTTCTTAATTTAATTTCCAAACCAATTTATAGTGGCTAATAACGAATGGATTGGAAATTTGCATCACACCGGCAACCAAAAATCACTGAGCGCAGACAGACAGAAAGTGAAAAAAAATCGTTCGTCTGCTAGGCATTTAGGTGACCGACCAATCAATCACCACAAATGGCAAGCACTGTAACCGTTTCCCATTCTAAACAATCTGCCATGGACTGCAACTGCAGAACAAAAATGTTGAAAACGTGCTTTTGCTATTGTCAACCTACAGTGATTAACAATCATAAAAATGTTTTGCTTCATATGAAAAGCATCACAAAGCTGTCAAATGACATTACATGTTAATAAATTAATCGCAATGAAAGAAATTAATGCACTTTAAAATTTTTCATAATTAAGCACATAATGCAGCTCTGCATAAGTCAAATCGCATTTGATGCCTTAATCAAATCTAACAAGAGATTTTGAGAATTCTACAAGTGATAATCCACTCAAAATATTCCTGATACAACAGAACATAAAACACCTAACCGTACCTGCCAGTGGACAAGGCAGAAAGTGCACATGAGATGTCCGCATGGCTCCAGTTTAATGTCCTTGTTGTTCTCAGCACAGATCTTACACAGCTGGAATGAGGATCCCATTTCACAGTAGAGTTCATACTGTTCCTCTGTGACTGTGATGTGGTCCTCTGTCACGTCTGAGATGAGTGATGACAGGTCGGGGTTCACGTTCTGGCCGTCGGGATACAAATAGCTACAACAATGTAAAGCTACACAATCGCTCTGATAATGAAGCCTCATGCTTCACGACAACAGCAACCCTCAGGGTTGTCAGGACATCTTCCCATTAGTTGATCCAGATAGTACAACAAACGTGTATGAAAAATGATGCGCTAAAAACTTACACAACTGATATTTCTTTTAAATAAGTAAATAAGTAAAATGCATAAGGTTAAAAAACCTCTATTTTGCTGGCCTGATGATAAAGTGAATTTTAAGTTTTAATGAGAGACAATGACAACTTCAACGCTCACAAGTGCAGCGTTGCCTCTCCGCAGGGTATATAACATTTTGCTCATCTAAGGTACACTGACAGTAAACAAGATCAAAACATCATACATCACTATTTCTACAGAGTATAAATTTTTTTTAACATTCTGCAAGACTTTCAGGACAGATCTGCTTATTTCAGAACATTTAAGGACGAGTTTCAAATTTGAGGAATTTCAGTACAAGTGCAGGCCTCTTGAATAACACAACAATAAATTAATCAGCATCCAACTTGTCCAACATTAGCTTGAATTCTCAGCTCATTCACTTATCAGTCTGGCCCAGCCTGTTTATATAAACTGACTTCTAACCTAGCCCAGCCTGGTTGTCAATTTTGTGATTCAATAGCCTGCTGTTTTTTTGTGGTCAAGCCAATTTTCAGGTATGGCAATAAGTAATATCACAAATTAACAAAAAAGCAGTACAAACAATCCATCTTTTTGTCCATCAATAAGCGCCTGTGCAAGTGACTTGTTCTGTGGAATGGTCTGCAGAATATGTCGATCTGATGTCACATAGCCGATTGCCCACTGGCCGAGACGTGTGCAACTCTGCCGATAGATATAACTACACAACAACAGACACTGACAATGCACATCTCACAACGCATGTCACAGACAAACTCAATGATACACCTCTCAGCTGTAACTAATAGACAGCTAAAATGAAAACCAAGGTTCCCACTTTTTTACAGACAAAAACATCCAGGACTTAACTTATCAGGACCACCGTAAAAAATTTTCCAAGACTTTTCATAGCCCTTAAATGTACTAGCACCACAAATTTAAAAGTTTTCCATTTGAGCCAATTAGAAATGCGTGATTTTCAAAGATATTTTTCCAGGACTTTCCAGGACGTTAAGCTTTAACTTCAAGGACTTTCAAAAACCAAAGTAATTTTTCAGGACTTTCCATGTCTTGGAATTTTCAAGAAAAAATCCAGGACTTTCCAGAAGGCACGGGACCCTGGAAAACCCGGAAATGAACAACACTGTAGTGACATATCTCGTTTCTTGCACCAAATGCATTACAGAACAAGCACGTCTTTACAATTTACTGGCTAAATGCTATATTCGCTTCTATGTACCACCAAAAAAACTACTCATTCCCTGGCAAGGTAAATTAATACCCAATACCAACCTGCCGGTTTTACAGGAGCTGAGTTTTTCCTTGACTTCATCGTATGTGATGAACGCCGCATAGCCTGGATGAGCAACTGCGAGCAGGTTCCAATTACGTAGCAAACGACGCCAAGGCTGAAATAATCTGCAGGCATAACAACAAATACAACCATTAACACAACCAACGGTAAAAGTGCCATGGGACAGTTACATGACATTTGGGCACCACCATTTGAGTGTACTACTAGCCTACAGAACTACTGGGCAACAAAACATTTGAACACCAAACATTTGGGCACCATGACACATCACTACCATCTCTCTTGCTGTCTTACTGTGCTAGTGTCCTAGATACAAATGAAGTACACAGTCATGTTCTAGCTTGTTTGCTTTATGCAAGAAATTGTAAAACTTTAGGATGCAAGATAATGCACTTCCCAACCACTAACTTTTTGTCCAAAGTGTTCAAATTTCCAAAGATACAGCAGAAAAATGTACATTCTCAAGCAACCACACTTTAAAAGACCGTGTATTAAATTCGTTAAAAAATACTATATATTTCAAGCACAAACGTAAGTAAACTTAAGGGGCCAGCAATAGAACTTCTAACAAACATTGGGTCTCCAATAAATGTCAGGGGGTTTTTATGCATGGCCACAGGCAGTGCTATAGCACGTATTGGCTATGGTAAATTTTTGTCTGTCTGTCTCTGTCCATCTTGTATCTAATGTTCAAAGAAATGCCTGGGGCATTTATTAGGTGTTTTATCATTACCAACATCTGTGTTTGGTTCATCAAAATCAACTGCCAACAAAATTTTTAAGGCATTTCTGGAAAAAAAATGCACTGCTAATAAATTATGACCTTTTTAAGTATATGTCTACTTACCATAAATACAGCTAACAGTATCGTACAGAAGTGCAGTAGATATTAGGTAATACCATAATACCTTGTAAAGATGTCAAATTCAAAAACAGAGATGTAATCAGAACACGTAAGGTCTAAAGTTGTTTTCAGTGCCGTCGATTCCAGACCAGAACCAATCGGATGAACTTCAGACAGTGCTTGGCAGAATTCTCTCCATGGCACCACCGTCCTAAAACATCATTAAACACATGCTGACTTTTTAGAATTCATCAGCAGCAATGAAATAAGTGCAGGGCAAAAACTTGTCTATTTTAATATATTGCTGTTGTTTAGCTAAAAACAGAACAGCCCTCATTTCAACCTATGTGAAATGTCTCCTATCCTACACAAATACAATCACACATCACAATCCAACAATAAACAGCAAAATAAAATTTTTAAAATCAAGATATTGATCGACATGAAATGAACAGAATTACTTCTCTGAGAATGTGTGTTTCCACCACTCGCCGGCGTCACTCTTGGTGATGCGATAACTGTCGCCAGAGAACATTCCGTTGGGAAACATTGCCTTGAGTTCGGCAACCATGTGTGAGAATATCAGTGAGTAGCGGATGAGGCTGCGTCGTCCTGAAGACGACTCATCGAACATCTGATCTTTGTTGTCCTTGAACAGCTTGATGCACTTCTGGCACTTGGTCGTCAGGCTCTCCAGGAAGACCAGGAAGTATTCGTTGCCAGCCAAGACGTGCATACGGTCCTCGTACACACTGTAAATGGCCTTCAGGTGCTGGTAGGTGTCCGGCAGGATGTCCAGTATGTACGGCGGCGAGTTCTTGAGGTTCATCCGTGGCTGCTGGCACAATTTCACCACCTGGTCCATCATCTTCCACGCCCTCTCGATCGCCCGACGATCGACGGTGAATTTATGCGGCGCCGAGCTGTCGTGTATCATCGTGCGAAACATGCCGAACAGACGTTCGCTGAGGTCTGCCATGATGACCCCAGTGATCCTTGAGGGTACAGAGTTGTCCCGCACGGTTACCCGCTGTTTTAACTTCCTTGTTTATTGTTGTGTTCGTCCCGGAAGTGTTTACCGGAAACACCATAGAGATAGGTCGGCAGGCTGTTCTGCCCACAGATATACAGGGTGCGGCAGAAAAAAAGTAATATTAATATCAGTAATATTAGTAATATTAATTAATGTTAATAAATTAATCGCAATGAAAGAAATTAATGCACTTTAAAATTTTTCATAATTAAGCACATAATGAATTGTTCTGCCCACAGATATACAGGGTGCCACTGTGACAGGGTGCGGCAGAAAAAAGTAGCCCCCTAAAGTTTTTCGCTGTTTTCTCAGCAACCGTTTAGCATTTTAATCTGAAAATTCACAGATTTATTTATTAAATTGTTCTACGGCTAAATGCCAAATAAAATTTGATTCCATTGAAAAATGACGAAGTTATAAATTTTTTAACATGACCGCTTACCGATTTTTCAGCGTGAAAAAATGTTCAAGCTGCAAGCAGTTCAATAACATCGTTGAAACAAGTCAAACAACACAGTTAACTAATGATCAGATGCCAAAATTTCATTGTCACTGTGAATGTTCGAAGTGTACACCGACAGCTCCAAGCTC
>Ga0209367_1013892_pt1 | contig 10298 bp, 7 predicted proteins | sample WorMetLIZISLAND2_FD_187412 | JGI IMG/M metagenome (GOLD analysis project Ga0209367, IMG submission 187412) | Marine gutless worms symbiont microbial communities from Max Planck institute for Marine Microbiology, Germany - Olavius geniculatus... ...
TGGAGGGATTTGCATAAAATTTTGCATGACGGGTCCCCTCGCCGACGTAATCAACCCTGCCAAATTTTATCTCAATCGGGTCAGGGGTTTTGATTCTGTGGGGGTCGAATTTTTGGCTTTCCCATAAGAAAGAGAAGTCGCCGTTAACAGAGGGCTTGAACTACCGTTCAGCCTGTGATGATCTTGAATGACCTTAAACCTCCAAAATAGGGTGTTTTAGTGTTTGTTTGTGATTTTCGGCTTCGATGCACACTTCAAGGATGAATCACGACAAAATGGCTGGAGACAGACCAAGACAATGTGCGAACAGGAACTGCTAAAGCTGTCACGCATTTCATGAGCTTTGCTCAAATTACTTGTTTTATCAGGAGCAGCTTTAGTTTAGAGATTTCTGCAGGTTTTTGAGCTGTCGCTGACACAGCTCCTTAGATTTGCACGTATTCTGTTGCAGAATCTAAAATATATGTGTATGTATGTATTTCTGTGGCCACATGTGGTTAGACATCTGCCGGTTGAACTTGCTATCACAGCAGCAGCAGACCGACTGACCCATTGGTGTGGCTAATGCCCCACGCCTCAACTGTCCCTTTTTATTGGCTTGCACATGATGCACCCTAGTCGCTTTGCTATCGTGACATTGTATACCGATATCTATTATCCAGTCTGCGATCTGCATGCCATCACAGGTGTCTGGATTTCAGAAAGTTCCGTCCTCTGTCGAGCCACAATTTCTGTTAATGATTTGCAAACCCCCCGGTCCTCGTCTTTATGGCTATAGCTGCCCAGCGCTGTCATCCACTCGCTTCAGCAGTAAGACATGACTAACACACATTAGTGAGAAACCGAAATTATTACACACTGGCAGTCATATTGCCTATTGCTGCAACACTGTTTAAAGGTGAAGGTAAAGGGAGCCATGCCCCAGCTGGGGCGTAGGCGGGGTGCTCATCTCCCACTCGCGGCCGTTGAGCCCGTTGGTGGATAAACCATTTGAGTCCGTGACGCATGGCCAGTGCGACGCCAGAGCTACGGTTACCTTCCCAGCCTCGGGGCATCACCGCCCTTGACCGGTACCAAATTATACTGCTTGGTGGCAGAGGCACATGGGTGTGAACAACTTGCCTAAGGTCGTTATCCGGCAGTGTCCTGGTGCGGAGTCGAACCTGTGCCCCTGAGTGACCTCAGGATTACAAGTCCGGCACGTTACCGTTAGACTACCGAGCCACACACAACATTGTTTGCAGTGGTATAACGTGTCGATAACAGTAAAACGTGATCAAACAAAAGATAATGTTAATGTAGGCAGCCTAGACCGCACAAACGACTGTCGGCCTCTCATAGAATAAGTGTGCTAATTTTGCTAAACCAATGTAAATGATCTGGCTGGAAGACCCACTGTCCTGTTTCCGTCTTGCCTGTTGCTTTGCTTCGGTAATTGTGTGAAGAAAAAATAACAAGAAAGACCAGCTATCGCTGGGGAAGACGCACTACAGCCTGTACTGTTCCTGTTGCAGTACTGACCTTCAAGGTCTCTAAGGTCGATGACTTTTATCTCATTTGAAAGATCGTATGTGATTTCCTATAATTAATCAATAGGAACCTTGGCCCTATCTCTCACCGTTTCTGAGATGCGGCATTTTATATCTCCAAACTTCCCACTGAAAATTGTGGCCAAACCGCTGAAGGAGACATGGTTACTACTGACAACCTATATAGGAAGTTGCCACCGCTCTATCAGATGGTACCATCGCAGACCCCCTAGGACTTACTGTTTAGCCACAATACATCTGTTACAAACAGATGGACGGACGCACGACAACCGTGCCATGGACGCCCTACAGCTAGCGCGTCAAAATTTTACCATTTCTGTTGAAGATAGAAAGGGAAACTTGCTTTAGCCCGGTCCTAAAAAAACTGACGATGATCTTGATGTTCTTGGTTTGCCAGTGGAAACGCATGTTTGCATGGAAAACAACTGATGATAATACGATGCCGGAATTCGACATTAAGGGAGATAAATTGGTTGCTTTTGCCAAGTTTGTGTTTGAATACCGGGATGAGGCATTTTATGAGCTAAATATGCACTAGCGACCATGGCCGGCGCATTGATGCTCTTCGTGCGATAATGTCTCTGGGTTGTGAATAAAAACAATATTTTATTTATTTATTTATTCATTCATTTATTCATTTCTGTGGTTCTTAGCGGCAGTTCTTTCTAAGCTATTAGCTTGTCAGTCATTAGAGTGAGCACATCAAATTACAGTTACAGCAGTTTTATAGTTATTTTTTATTATTAATTAAAAACTCTTTAAAATTTGAGTAAGTGCTTGAAAGTTGTCACATTTTGTGATAATAATAATGTTAAGTTTGATAGTAAAATGTTAACAAATTTGAAATGATGTGAAAATCCACTTTACAGTCTTAGCTGAAAAGTTCACTGGTTTTTGTTTTTGTTTTTGTTTGCTTCCTGCAGCATAGAATATATTAGTATTTGAAAATTTGTAGGTTTAAATGTTTCAGAAACTTGGCCATAACAAAATTTTTGAATATTAGTGGAACAGGAAACTAAAAATCGATTAAGTTTGGAGTGGGCTTTTATCATTGGGTTTTTCAGGGTGTCTGCCCGGATGCTTCAGTCCTGCTGTGTCGGTATGTAGGTTTTGAGGTCAGCGCAGATGTGAATCGTGGCACTACAAGTCCTTTCGTGAGCGCTGGCTTTGTCTGGGCCGTGCTTCAGTCTGTCTATGCTGACAGTCCTAGTCGTAGTCAGGATGTGATTAATTCCACACTGGGTCTAGCCGTCAACGACGTTTGTCATTTTCTGCTCAGTAAAGTGTCACCGATACCAGGCTCTCAGCAGTATGGTGTCTTTGGTAAGTTTATTAGGTTTATTAGGTTTTTAGCACAGGCCCAAAAAGGGTACAAAAGGTGTCCAAAATTTTGTGAATACTACTATGTACTTTTGTTTCGGAGATAATTTGAAAAACTGATCTTTGGGACTGTGTTTTTGGCGATTACGCAATGCAATGGCTACTTTGGCGTCGCCTGGCACCTTGATTGTTGCGCCCTGATTCTTTCTGAGACTTCGGCGCTTGATAAATCATTTACTTACTTACTTACTTACTTACAATCTGGATCGGAGTACAGGCAATATTAGAGTGAATGGTTTTGAACATTCCTTTACCTTATGTTGAACATTCTTGTCTAATCTCAAGTTGTATCACTGTTATTTAGCGGCTTATGCATAAATTCAAAAATCGATAAAATGTCAATTTTAACCAAATTTAGCAAATTTTTTGAACATCGATATCTCGCTTATTTTTGCATAAAATTCTGACAAATATTTTTGTTACTCCACTAGGGGGGCGCTGAAAATTTTTTTTTTAAATTTCTTTCGTCATTAGCGATTCGATGTGCATGCTTTTCACCATGCTTGTTAAGTGTGCCAAATTTGGTGGACAAATTCTCAGTTTTCTTCAAGATATTAGGTAAAAGGTAGCTAGAAGATGCCCGAAACATTAGCCCCGAGATTGCTGTCTGCGTTAAAGCACCACCCCCTCTCAACTCCGACCACGCTGAGTACGCATGTACCGACGCTATGGCAGATGCTACAAATTTCTAGCGGAATTGTGAGAGACAGCCGCAAATTTCGGACAGAAAAGGTTTTGGGTGCTCAGAGTTTAAATTTTGCTCGTTAGTTTTTTTTTCAGATGGGGTTTTTTACGCCTAAATTTGGCATTGTTATATGACAAACAGAAGATTTTCCAGCAAATTTTTAGTGGCTCAAAATTTGGTGGTTGCTGTCCCTCGCTCCGTTCACCTGGCCACGATGCCATGCCAACCGGTATATGTGTCTGTGTTCGTTGTGGTAGACATAATATCGTTAGAAGAGTCACAAGGCATGGTTAACAATTCTCCATTCGTCAATGCAATCGTTAAGCAGTCACTGCTGACACCAAGCTACATTTACTCGCTGCACAACAAGACCACGACAGACTTCCACTTTTTCGCCAACAACATCAAGGTTGCGCTAGATGACAAGGTTTATCATCCAGCTTATGATGGCTTCCATCTGAGTAAGTAACGGCTACATTATGTTGTGTTATATTATGCTTCTGTGGCGTGGTTGTCTATTCGTAGCAGGTCAGACCAGTGATCAGTGATCAGGGGGTCACTGGTTTAACTCCCGCTCCACTGCCAAGTAACAACTCTGGGCAGTTTGTTCACACACGTGTGCCTCTGTCACCAATCAAGTATAATTTGGCACTGGCTTGACTGCCTGCTAGGTCGACTCAGTCTTCTACCCTCCGTGGGACGGTAAAATGAGTAGTAACTCATTCACATGAGTTACGGAAGGTGGGGACCTTGGTACAGCTGACTGGGATTGCCTAGCCGGCCGCTGCGCCAGCCTGTGTCTGCAGGCTGCACACGGTGGCCGTGCGGCAGGCGGCTCTGGTTAGTGACGAAAGCACATTAGAGGCGTGCGCATGCTCGCGATGATGCGCTATACAAATTGACAACCTTTACCTTTTTTACCTTTGTAACGGCCGTATATGGGAGGTCTGGACCTTTGCCCATATATCTGAGCTGTTGTGTTTGCACTCATTGCTGGCTCAGGGCCTTGAAAATGGAGATGAGCACTGCTTGTGACTGTCTCAGAGGTGTGAGAGGGCGCTTTATCTTATGTTGAGCTTGAGTTAATTGTTTGACTGCCAGTTTCACAATGGTATAAACAATATGTTTTGCTGTTGCTGAACCTTGTCACAGGCGTGCGGTAGCACAGCCCTGTGTTAAATGGCGACCGGCTAAGTAAAGGGAGAATGGCAAAATTCGACCCTGCGCAGATCCGAAACCCCTCAGCCAATCGACACAAAATTTGAAACAGATGATTACGTCGGCGAGACGACCCCCGTGCAAAATTTCGTGCAAATCCGTCCATTGGGGGCTTCTCGGCAAATGGGTGAAATATAACGAAAATGTTTCTATGGTATATATACCTTTTTTTGTTGACCGACCTACAGATCAGACCGCCCCGTGGATTTTCACGCACGATGGCTCAAACGACGTGGTTTCACGCAAGGGTTAAACCTTTTTGGGAACCGGAATTCGAAGTTAATATCTAACCCCTGAAAAATCCCCCCAAAGTTGAAAATTGGGCAAAAAAACGGACTGAAATTTTCGGCCAAAAACGCTCCTGTATTTAAAAATTTCACCTATAAACGACCCCTAATAGTCATCGTAGGCCCATAAAAATTGTATAGTGAATAGGCAATATGGCCTCGGGAATTCTAAATACGTGGTCATTTTGGCCCCCCTGCCTATAGGTCACGTGACACGGAGCATGCGCAGTGAACTTTTGGCCTTTAACATGGGCAAATGCAACTTTGAGGCTTTATATCTCTGTAGCGGTGCAAGATAGACACATGGTTCCAATGGACCACCAATAGGAAACCACATATGCCAAGTCGAATGGTCACGTGACCGATGACGTCACGTGACCCCAAAAGGTCAAACTCGTGACCCCATTATCTTTGAAGCGCTATATCTCCGCAACGGTGCAAGATAGACGCTTGGTTCCAATGGACCACCAATAGGAAACCACATGTGCCGAGTCGAATGGTCACGTGACCGATGACGTCACGTGACCCCAAAAGGTCAAACTCGTGACACCATTATCTTTGAAGCGCTATATCTCCGCAACGGTGCAAGATAGACGCTTGGTTCCAATGGACCACCAATAGGAAACCACATGTGCCGAGTCGAATGGTCACGTTCCGATGACGTCACGTAACCCCTAACGATCAAAATCTTGACCCTGAAATATTTAACGTTCATTGTCTTCATGGCCATGGAAAGCAGATGGTTTATAATTGACCGTCAACATAAAAACTTTGTTATTGTAATAAAACAGCAAATATAAATGTACAAAACATCAGTTTATACACTTGTTAACGGTGACATGCAATGAGTGACACATCGAAAACAGCAAAAATCATAAAAAGGTGATATCACTCAACAGCACATTGCCAGTTAGACGATCTGATGGTCAATGATATCACCTTTTTCCGTTAACAAGTGTATAAACTGATGTTTTGTTCATTTATCTTAGTCACGGACAATCGTAGCGACTGTGGGTTTGGGTTTTTGCTGTGGGGTCAGTGTTGTATGATTAGACTTCTTAGAGTAGGAGTTTGGTTGTGGTGGCCTGTGGTATGGCTTGCCATTTAGGGTTGTAGTTCTGACTCGTGATCCATGACATCATCTACATTATCTATCCTTTGTTTGTCATAATATGTGTATAGTTAATAATTTGGCTGTGATTTTGGTCTCAGTTTTGATGCCTGCAGACATTCGTAAATTGCATTATTTGGTGCTTTGACATTTGCCTGTTAATCTAATGTTTGATTGATTGGCTAACTACCATGTCTTTACATTATACCTGTATTAATATTTATTTTTGATTCAGGCCTCATCATTCATTTTTGACTTGGTCATACAAGACTAGCCAACTCTTCTAAAAGGAGAGAATAAATTGGAATGTCAAGTTTGTCATTCTTCTCTGACTTTTGAGCTCATTCTCCCAGACTGCATCTGTTTCAGTGCAGCACGTCAAGAGATATGTTAGAGTTGATATGCTCAAAACCTTTTCAAAAACGTCAAATCTCGAAATATCATTGCTTTTATTGAAGACACAAACTTTTATCGTTGCATATAACGCCTTGATATTAGCTTAATGGCTTTGATCTTACCAAGTTTTTATTACACGCGAAAGCAGCTACTGCTCCAGCACGTCTTAGCCATCGCAGTTCTGTCCGTCTGTCCGCTTGACTGATTATTGCAGCTGTCTCGTCGGCCAAACTCCAGGAAAGATTTGGTGAATGGCAGGAGGCTCTGGAAAGAAAAGGCCTTAAAGTAAATGTGGACAAAACGGAGACTATTCTGTGTGCAAGGGCAGCGGAGTCACTCCAGATTACGGATAAAAATAAGAAAGCTCTGAAACAAGTAGAAAATTTCAAGTACCTGGGTTCAGTAATCCATCCAAGCCCAAGGAGGAAATGAGGAAGACATCACAGCTAGAATTGCTGCAGCATGGAAAAAATGGAAAGAGCTATCAGGAGTGTTGTGTGATCGAAGGATGCCTGTTGCTGTTAAAGAGAAAGTATACAGAACAATGGTAAGGCCAGTATTGATCTATGGTTCAGAAACATGGACATCGAAAAGGCGTGAAGAAGAACGATTGGAGAGAACCGAAATGAGAATGCTAAGATGGATTCTCGGCTTCACGTTGAGAGACAAGAAAAGAAATGATGATATCCGTCGCATCCTTGGAGTAGTGTGCATCATGGACAAAGTACGGGAGGCCTGGTTGAGATGGTTTGGGCATGTACAACGCTGAGAAGAGGAGGATTGTGTCAGGAGAATCTTGGAGGCAGACGTACGTGGACAACGGAGTAGGGGAAGACAGAGAAAAAGGTGGATCGACGTCGTGAAGTACAACATGGAGGACATGCGGGTCGACCTGATGGACGTGGGGAATAGAGCTGAGTGGAGACGGAGAACCCGTGTGGCTGACCCCAAGAAGAAGAAGAGGAGGATTGTGTTAGCAGAATTTTGGAGACAGACGTTTGTGGACAAAGGAGCATGGAAAGACACAGAAAAATGGATCGATGTCGTCAGGTACAACGTGGAAAACTTGTGGCTGGACTTGGTGGACGTGGAAAATAGAGCTGAGTAGAGACAGAGAACCCGTGTGGCTGACGAGAGGAAGGGAGACAGAGCGAGAGAGCACTGAATGGCCGATTTTGTGCTGATGTGGCGTTAAAAAACTACACGCTCATTCACTCACTGTATCTACCCCATCATAACCTGCTGATTGACTGAACTGATGGATTGATCGTCTGTCTGTGTACAGAGTCCCGTGTGACTGACCCTGATGCAGTGCTGTTGGGATATCCTTTACAGCTGCCAATGACACAGCAGATCCGGCTGGCTGATCTAACGCACTATGACCAGGTCTTGGCTTATTGTGTGCTTGCTCTGCTGATGTTTTTCACTATTTTGTTCCTTCCCCACTGTTTGCGTCAGTCATCCATTTGTACGTAAAATTTATGTGTCCTTGTTATTGTCTCTGTGTGTGCTGAATTTATCATTGTCTGTATCACATTTGTTTCGGATGCCGACGTGCAATCAGTCGTTCATCAGTGCTTTGAACAGCAGCCAGCATCTTTTTTTGCATCGGGCATTCAGAAACTTGTTGACACACGGGACAAATGTTTGAACGAATTTGGACGCTATGTTGAAAAATGAAATGCTAATGTTTAGCTTTTTAAAAAAGACATTCTTTTAAGTTTATTCGTCTTTTTTTCTCGCCCTTGTTTGCTGTTTGACATGTCTGTCCTTTGTTAGTGGTGATAGATTACTGGTGGGGAAAATAATACACAAATAGACTGTGTTCTATCAACAGGTGATGTCACAGTAATGATGTCGTCATCCACAAAATTTCCACATATGTTCCGAAAGAAATTCCCCACAAAATGTATATTTTGGATTTTTTCCATTTTAAGAATTAATGGAATGGCGCAATTTTGTAAACTTATTTATCAAACGACCCTCGTAGTAGTAGCTCGTGTCAAACAGCACAGGTCCTAGGCGATGCTACGTCTGTTGTGGCTTGGGCGCTGCAGACAATTGGTTTTGCTGATGCTGTGGTAGTGGTTGCAGTATTAGTAACAGTGCTAGTAGTGGTTGCTGTTGTGTTAACGGTGGCATGGTGTTGTAGTTTCTGGGAGATGGTACGTCGGCCATGGCTTGGGCAATGCAGACAATCGGTTTTGCTGAGGTTGGTAACTTGAGGAAAGCTAATGACTATCTACGCAAACAACTGACATTCATCAGCAACAACTTCCAGGTCAGTTTTAGTAGTAGTAGTAGTTGTTGTTGTTGTTAGGTGCATGCATCTGCCTATGCAATATTAACTTTGCAGCAGATGATCAGTCGTGAAAGTAAGATTTGGTGATGATCAACAGGTCATGGGTTCGACTTCCAGTTGGGTTGCTCTCAAGCGGTTACTACTCGCTACTTGGATGGTCTGCGGACGGGTAAACTATCAACTTAGCCTTCCATCCTTCCGGATTAGGTAAATTTAGTACCAGCCTGTCTGGTTGAGGTTAATGTGGGGCAAGTTGTTTACCTCTGTTGGGTGGCTGGTAACGCTGTGTGATCCCATATGGCAGGTGACGCTCCGTAGCTTTGTGATGGATTTCCCATAAAGAGCTACATACAAGCTTTAATCTTTCTTTAACTAGGGAGGAGTTTTCAACTGATCAGGGCGGTAGGGTTGGAATAATTTAAGACCTACCAGGGTAAGTCTTCTACACAAAGTCTTCAAAAACATCACATTTCTGAAACATGTTCTTACCTTACTTTACTTCTTTACTTACTTTATCTTACTTTACCTCCGGGGTGGGCAGGCTGCTACACCTGCCCAGCACTGAGGTCGTATCAGTTTGGCCCAATGCGCTTCCCCTAATGTAACCATAAGGTTACAGGTAATGGCTGTGAAGCTGTGAACAGCTGTAAAGCCATAGATAACGACTGTGAGATAGTTAACAGCTGAAAAGCCAAATCGGCATAAAAGCCAAAAATTAATTAGTGCAGGAGCACTGGTAATTATTGGTCAGCTCTTAGTTGGCTCTTGCCCTTCAGATTGTAACAGTCTTTCAGGTCATTGGTCCCCACCACTGCGTCAAGGTGGCCGACCACGGTTGGCTGAAACATGTTCATATGTACACGGTGTTTCGTAAAAGGGAACCCTTTTTGTTTTTCGCATAATTCACTCAAGTGATGATCTATATACATAAAATTTTTACCAGTTGTAGCTGAAGAAATACTAATTCAAAATATTGAAATAAAATATGGCAATTGATTGAATATTCTTTGCTAGTCGTAACGTAATGCTGACGTCATTTTGTGTCATGGGTACAAGCTTGAGTCTCAACTGGTGCTGTCAGTTGCTACCCTGCTCCGGAATCAGGACGTTTCGCCACTATGACGTTTCGACCCCAGGACGTTTTGCCCCTAGCCTGGACGTTTCGCCCCCAGGACGTTTCGTACTCAAGACGTTTCACCCCCAAGGCGTTTCGCCACCTGGACGTTTCACCCTCAAGACGTTTCATACTCAAGACGTTTCGCACCAAGGACGTTTCGCCACCTGGACATTTCGCCCCCAGCACGTTTAGCCTTTGGACGTTTCGCCCTTTGCCTGGACGTTTCGCTCCTTCGCTGGACGTTTCGCCCCC
>Ga0209367_1013893_pt1 | contig 10297 bp, 9 predicted proteins | sample WorMetLIZISLAND2_FD_187412 | JGI IMG/M metagenome (GOLD analysis project Ga0209367, IMG submission 187412) | Marine gutless worms symbiont microbial communities from Max Planck institute for Marine Microbiology, Germany - Olavius geniculatus... ...
GTAGTAACTCATTTACATGGGTTACGGAAGGTGGGGACCTTGGTACAGCTGACTGGGGTTGCCTAGCTGGCCGCTGCGCCAGCCTGTGTCTGCAGGCTGCATACGGTGGCCGTGCGGCAGGCGGCTCTGGTTAGTGACGAAAGCGCATTAGAGGCGTGTTCGCGACGATGCGCTATACAAATTGACGACCTTTACCCTTTTTACCCTTACACCGTTGTTTGTTGAATGACGCACGACTGCAGAGGAAAGTAATGAAAACAGCTGCCACCAGTGCGAGCGAGCTGTCTGTGGTGGTTTAACTCACCTTCGAGCATGACGACTGCGACTTTGTGCGACGTCGTCCGACTGCCGCTGTTCTCAGTAAACATCTGCGTTCTGATCGTACGAATAGCCGCAGCCAAGTCCATAGCACCGCCTCTGTATGTAACGCAGTCATAATATTAGACTACTTAAAGGTCCATGGCTTTCATCCAATGAGCGCACGCAGCACACGCAAATTACGCAACAAACGCTACGGACGCAATGTAAACAGCGGGAGTGTACATGATTTATGTATTTATGATTAATTTTTCCCTTTTAGGCGGCCCGGAACGGTATTTCTAGGAAGGCCTTATGTTTTACAACAGTTATTTATTTTTTTTCAAAAAATGTGAACTTCTGTCCACAAATATAAAAGTTATAGGGGCTCATGTTGACCCACCCAAAATCGATAGTGCGCGCGTTTTCGGACTAGTTTGGAGTTGACCGCAAACATCTCCGGAATGTGTCAGAATATCGACAAGCGGTAAACTGCATTACCGCCTACCACCTTTCCCAGGTTTAACACAAAAAAATTGGTAAACTTTCGTCCACTAACAAAAAAGTTATATGGGTTTATTTCGACCTACTCAAAATCGACAGTGCGCGCGTTTTCGAACATTTTAGACTTTGATCGCACATATCTCGGCAATAGATAAAGATATCGATAAAAGGAAAACGGCGTTCTCAACTACGACAGAAAAATGGTGAGCATGAGTTCACAAATAACAAAGTTCTGTTGTGTCATTTCGAACCATCCAAGTTCAACATTGCGCTTGCTATATATAGCATAATGCAATTGCGTTCGGGTCACGAGACTTTGCTGCGAACGAAATTTCAACCCCTTAATTGTTTCCTAATCGGACTTACGGCGTTAGGCGGCCTCACGTACATCAAAGGTCAGGTCAACCTTCTCTCCTTTTGGGGTAGGTAAATCGAGTACTGGTTTACCTGGCTGGCCGGGTTAACGTGGGGCGCGTTCGAGTGGCACGTAAATAGTGCATATGTAATCACATTTGGTAGGTGACGCTCCGTAACTTTTTCACGAAAAGCTGTACACGCCGCCTTTAACCCTTCTACCAGTCAGTTACTTGCAATTCGACGGCATAACTTATCCTTTGGTTTTCGTTCCTTTCGTGTCTCTGCTCCGAGAATTTAGAACTCCTTAACTTCTTAAATTCGTCAATGTCAAACCTTGGCTACATTCAGATGTCACTTAAAGACCCACTACTTTCAGTCAGCCTTTTCTGCCACCTAGCGTCCATCATCCTATGCGCCCTGATTCTTTCTGAGACTTTGGCGCTTTATAAATCATTTACTTACTTACTTACTTTAGCGTATAAGAAACGACGGTGGCGACTGACTGGTAAGCCACGGAGAGCGCGTTGAGAATGTCCAGTTGATCGTTGAAGCTGTTGAACTGGAACTGGATGTGAGGCTGGTCGGCAAAAGACAGAGCGGCCACCTGACTGCGGGCTGCTGCTGCTGGGCCCAGGCTACCCTCGGCGCCTACGGCATCCACGTTCAGACCGTAGACGAGCTCGCGAGCCACGTCCAACAAACGCACAAAGTTCGCGACGCCGACGCGAGTTGAGCTGCTGACTGCTAGCACCAGATCGGTTGACGTCGTCACACCTGCCAACAGTAAGGTACCTCCAGGTTGTTATTTACGGGATAATCCTGGGGAACTCTAGGAAGATTTTTATGATATTTAATCTATTTTATTTCTTCTCAGTTCTGATGTTCTATCCCGCTTTCTCATCTTCTGTCCTCTTTTAGCCAATTTCATCAGTCTACCATCAGTCGTCCCTTCTAATCGGTTGCTTTATTGTTATTATTTTATTTTACTTAAATCTAACTGCTCTTATTTTATTAATTATATGTTTTAATGTGCCTATTTATGATGCTTTATTCTAGCTCTGTGATGAACTAGGATCTATCAGCTTTTCGCTAGTTCATCTCAGAATATGACTTTTGAAACAATGATAAAGACGATTCGAAAACACTCGCTTATTATTCAGTTTCTCATATTGCATTCCTTTATGCCAAACTCAATCAGAATTAAATACATACGTAATCAGTCCATCTTAACACCCAAAAGAGCTGTGGCAACAAGCTCTGGCTATTCGGTCGGTCAGCTAGCAATCGTGAACTGCCGCTTAGGCCTACTACTGCTATCTAAGACTGCCACGGCTCTTATATACCGCAGCGCTCGGCATCCGAGTCCATTCTGATTAATTTTTATTCCTGGGGGCGGCTTCCAGGTATCTCGGGATTCCTAAAGGGGATGCCAGACGAACGACAAAATCGGCCGATTTTATCTGCCGACAAAATCGCCCGACAAAAATCTGTCGTGTGTCATGCAAAAATCGCCCAATTCCGTCGGCCGACAAAATCGCCCAATTTTGTCCGCCAAGATAGAGCATGTTCTATCTTCGACGATTTTGTCGGCCGACTTTTTGAATATCGGACAACAAATTTTATGTTGCCATGGTGATTGTTTACAACGGAAGATTAATATTTATTTTAGTTATTTTTTGTGTTTGTTATTTATTTTCGTTTATTAAATGCAGAAAAAAGTGATGCAAGTATTATTTTGCGATCTGCATTCGGCTGTTGTGCTAGCTGATAACGTGTGAAGTAGCAGACAAAACTATCGGCCGTGTGTCATGGTTCACCGATTTTGTCGGCCGATTTTGTCGGGCAACTAAACCACGCCCACTAAAGTCGGCCGACTTTGTCGTTCGTCTGACATCCCCTTAAGATACCTGACGCCTACAAGGTCATTCAAGGTCACATTTTAAGGTCACCGAGGCCCACACGTTTTAGTGTCACTGAAAAGCCTAGAAAACATTTCACGACGTCGTTGAAATATCATCTCTGGTTTTTTGATAGGCCTAAACGACTGTTTGTTACACGCCGTTCATTTTTTTTGCGCATGCAGAATGAATGATTATAATGATGTTGCAGCTGCTGCTGATTCGTGGCGTCCCAACAAAGGAGAGAGCAGGGGGCATTTGCCCGCTCCCCTAAAAGGTCATCAATTTGTATAGCGCATCGTCGCAAACACGCCTCTAATGCGCTTTCGTCACTAACCAGAGCCGCCTGCCGCACGGCCACCGTGTGCAGCCTGCAAACACAGGCTGGCGCAGCGGCCGGCTGGGCAACCCCAGTCAGCTGTACCAAGGTCCCCACCTTTCGTAACCCATGTAAATTTTATTCTGTTGCAAAATTTTCTCTCTTTTTGCAATTTCTGTTTTTGCATAGACACAAAATTAGAAGCTAAAAATCTTTGATCTGAGAGAAATTTATGGGCAAAATTGAACCACTGTTGAGCATATAGGCGTAATTTCCCCTGTCGGAAAATTATTTTTTTTTATTTAATATGTAATAAACACTTGCGACAAACGCGCAAGAACAGTAACATAGGAAAACAGTAAAGAAAAACTACAAACATTACTAAGGTAAACAAAAGAAATACAGAAAATACATGATAAACAGACTACAAATAAACAAACTAATAACAGTTGCTAAATAAAATTCTATTGCAACTTTATGTCGCAAAAAAAATCGCAACTTGCAAGAGACCAACTATTCTTCCCCCCCAACATTTTTGATCCACGACGAGCCTGCTATGATATGTCACTATGGTTATGACGCGGGTAGGCCTATACGTACGTCGTTCACAGACGCGACCGGCCATGTTGACTGGACACTGACATCGATAAAGTTGAACGGCGTCGATGCACTGGCCAGCACGACACGGATTGCGCGAACACTCGTCAGCATCTGTCTCACACAATGCACAATGCATGCGATTAATTTGCAGTAGAGCGTAGTATTTATACTAGGTCGACTCAGCCTTCTACCCTCCGTGGGATGGTAAAATGAGTACTGGCGGTGGTCAAGGCCATCGCTTGGGAAGAAACGGCGAGTTCTGCGCAACAGTAGGCCCTGTGGCCAGGACTGCAAGTATACCAATCCAGTCGGTTAACTCGGCCGACTTGGGCTGTATGCTAGCTCAATTGGGCTTCGCCCTCGCCGGCTCAAAGTGCCGTCAAGGGGATGAGCTCCCTCGCAATGGACCTAGTTGTCTATGCGGAATCTTCTTCTTCTTCTGTAGTATTTATCCTGCTAGCTGCTCTTGCCAACTCGCATTCTTTGCTTAAAATGTTTACCGTATTATTACCTCCGCCAAGGAGGTAATGTTTTTGCCAGACTTTGTTCGTCTGTTTGTCTGTCTGTGTGTCAGCAATATAACACAAAAAGTTATGGACGGATCTTTCTGAAATTTTCTGGGAATGTTGGGAATGGCAAAAACTACCAGAGATTCAATTTTGGGGGCGATCCGGAAGGAATCCTGAATTCTGGATTACTTTGAAATTTTCATTACCATTGCTTTAAAGGGGGCATAAGAGAAACCGCTGGCAAAGCGAATATGGTGACGCCACCTGGCGAACAACACTGCCTCGGCAGAGGTATCCGGGCTATGACTGCTTTCTAGTTAACACTGTAATTTGGCGGCAGCGTCGTGTGTTCGATTCAAAGTCATTCACGGTCGTGCATTATGCAAGTCAACGAACAGCGACCACCAATTGTCAGAATTTTTCCCGCCACTCGGCAATATAAACTAATTGTTTCGACAATTATAGAAAGCGATCATTACAGATCCCATCACACCTCAAATATCTCCGCACCGTACAGTAGCAAATTTTGTTGTGTCCAATAAACGTAGTTGCCTTACACCGAGCCCTTGCTAAAATTCGGATGGTGGCAAGCTATGCCGACCACCTGAAATAAAACATGGTAAAATGCCAGACAAAAACAATAAAATGCAAAACATCAGTAACCTATACCAAAATTAGGATAGTTGCTGCATAGTTGTCTACCGGGAATGTTGCTTCGGTCTCTTCGTTTTGTTCTAGAGACGGAGACAAGACGTATTAACGTCTCGGTCTCTTAGTCTCGTGACGGTCTATGCTTCAAAAGCCTCGCACACATCTCTGTTGTGTAGCCTATACGTACTATTGCAGACGAGGTCGAGCGTGGCCTGTGCAAGCGTCATCAGTGCGCTAGTATTCCTGGCTGACAGATAGTTGGCGCTGTACGGATAGTTGGCCAGCGTCACGAGTTCTCCTAGATTGATCAGCTGACCGACGCCAATGACGACGAAGTGAATGTTGGCGTTGCGCTTAGCGAGCAACGCTTCACTGGCGGTCTGGAGCGTGTCGTCCGACGCCCCGTCCGTGATGAGCACCACAAAGTTAGCGACGTCCGCACGATCGCCCGCCCGTGGCGTGAACATCTGTGATGACAGAGAACGAGCAAATAAATAAATTAATTAATTAATAATTTAATAAAGAAATGCGACGACCACTGACCGACGGAAAGCAAAGTTCTTACTTCTTGTTCGAGCACCTGTCAGTGGCCCGCGGCCTGACTGGCAGACGAGAGGCGAACTTCCGAGTCCGCCACCATTCCAGACATCAAGTTTCTTAGTTTAATAAGTAAATGAAATAATAAGTAACGCAAAACTGCATAAATAACTGTTAACTGTAAGAAACAGAAAAACGTTTTGTAAATCAGATCCCAGAGCAATTTAGCCACCAGACGAAAAACCACACCCATAGCTAAAAATGGTCTCGTTCTGGGCGGAGATGAAACGAAAAGCAGCAAAAAAGAACGCAACAAACAAACAGTGAAATAAAACAGCTAGGAGCGCAGCCACGTTTTTTTTAAATTGGTAGTGTCCAGTCAGGTATAGTAGCCTATAAAAAAATCTTGTACATTTTTCGTTTCACGACCCGCTTTATTTCTTCGCATTTTGCCAACAAACTTTCACAATAAAAATAAAATGCTAGAAATGATAAAATGATAGAAATGCTTCCTGCATTTCTATCGAACATAATAACATAGGCCGATTATTGTAGGCCTACAGAAGTGCCAGAAAGTTGAGGGTGTCGGACAACGGCAACGGGTGTACGAGTGGTACCTGCATTAGAAGTAAGTAAGTAAGTAAATGATTTATAAAGCGCCAAAGTCTCAGAAAGAATCAGGGCGCATAGGATGATGGACGCTAGGTGGCAGAAAAGGCTGACTGAAAGTAGTGGGTCTTTAAGTGACATCTGAATGTAGCCAAGGTTTGACATTGACGAATTTGAGGAGTTAAGGAGTTCCAAATTCTCAAAGCAGAAACACGAAAGGAACGAAAACCAAAGGATAAATTATGCCGTGGAATTGCAAGTAACTGACTGGTAGAAGAGCGCGTGGACACTGAGGATTTATGATACTGCAGAAGATCAGTAAGGTAAGGTGGATGGCCAATGTGCAGTGTCTTATAAGTTGAGGTGGCGAGTTTAAATCTTATTCGCCATTCAATAGGTAGCCAGTGGAATTGTTTGAGAAGTTCAGTCGATGAAGAAGAACGATACGCCTGCTGCATTAGGCCCACAGAAGCTGACAAATGCTGACTGCTAATTGTCAAAAGTTTTTTCGAAAGTCACTGAGCAATATTAGTATTGCTTTCACAATAACAAACTATAAGCAAAGATCCCACGTCTGCAATTTTTAGGCACCCACATGCAGAGGAAGCTTTAAGCACCGCATATTTCTATTAAACACAAAAAGGTATCACTATAGGCTTAAGGAGCTGCCAAACAGTTGAGGGTTTCGAGGGTTTCGATGGTGACCGTGGTGTTGAGCGTGTGAAATGCAGAGAAACGTACAAACGTGCGGACATATCGTATCGCCGCAGCTGTGTTAGTTGTCCCTCGCACGTAACGTATCCGACCGATTGCCGCCTGTGTACACATAAACACACCGATTCACGTTCACTGTTGCCGATACCATGCAATGCACTTGAATGCAGTGCTTTCAATCAATTAATCGATCGGTTCTATGAGTAATGACTATGGACCAACCGAATTCACGGGAAAAAATGCATGATTTCACGGCAGAATTTTTAAAATGTGTCAAATTTCACGGAAAATTCACGGAAAGAGTTTCGGAAATTCACGGACCACACAGACGTTATTTCGAGGTGCTGCGCTTATGCAAACGAAGAAATTTCAGAACAACGAATATTTACTACACAAAGTCAAGACTCGAGACAGTCAATGTCAACTACTTAGTGCTGAAGTGCGACACGTAGCAAACAGCAACATCCGTACAAAAGCTGCTGATAAAACTCTGGAATTGTCATAAATTACACTAAAAGCGCTAAAATTCACGAAAAATCACGGATTTCACGAAAATCGGCGTTTTTTACGGAAGAAGGCCAATTTCACGGAAAATGTCACGGCCGTGAAATTGTGAATTTAGTTGGTACCTAGTAATGACTTATACCGACGGTACCGGCTGCATTGCCGGCGCTTAAAAAACGAACATAAAAGATTTAGGGACGTATACAGTACACTGTGTCTCAAAAAAACTGTCACACCTTGTCATTGTCTATATCTTCACCAAATGTTAACCGATTATTACAAGAAATTTGAGCTAATGCTCGCGAAACGCGCGAAAGCCTATAGCAGTTCCTGTTCGCAAACTGTCAGTCTATCTCCAGCTATTTCGTTTTGATTTTTACGGGGGTACCACTGTTTAATGCTCTCTTGCGCAGGTTTTCTTGAACCCAGAAAATCGAGACTTGCACCTCCGAAATCTACGTTCAATGCTGAAAATCAGATATGCAGCTGGTCCATGTCTATGTCAATTGGTTTCAGCGCAATTCGCTCTTGAAATGTGTCTCGCAGCCCGATATCGCCAGAAATCCATAAAAAACCCGCCTATTTTAGTGTACAAGATCATCCAAGGTCATTGAATTCGATGGCAATCAAGAGCCAGTGTATGACTTCCTATTAGTGATTAATAGTAACCTAGGCCCTATCTCGCACCGTTACTGAGATACAGCAACTTATTGGTTAAAAAATCGCAAATTTTTTCCCACCCCCTCTCATTTAGCGCCCTCGTTCGTGGTGACCCCCTTCGAATTTATGAAAAAACTTTACGGTTCTTAAAACGAAAGTCTTCCTGACAGCGACGGTGAAGATTTGGTGATCGTAGCTTGCATGGTTTTTGACTGATCCACCCGTGTGACACAAAAATACGAAAAATTGCAATGGCGCCTATGGGGAAAATTAGACAATGCTTTAAACTGTCATAACTCCGGCTATGTATAAGATAAAGTCGTAATTTTTGGTTCTAGGTATGGTTTTCGGGGTCGGCCAATTTAACGGTGTCATTTAAATTTCCCCCTGCCAATCCCCGTTGCCATGGCAACGAATTTTGGGACAAAATTGGCTATAACTCGGCCCCCGTAAAAGATAATTGCGCGCTGTTTGCACCTACCCCCTATCTTCGGCCCCGCGCTATTCGATGGTGTCATTAAATTTTTTCCCCTTGTCATGACAACGAATTTTGGGACAAAATTGGCTATAACTCGGCCCCCGTAAAAACAAGTCTACATTTTCTAACATTGCTATAATTAACTAATCCAGATTACTTCCATCAGCAATAAAACTGCAAATATTCATGTAAAAATACTGTTCAGTTTATATACAGTGTAAGGGTGACATCATGGTTGTAGATATAAAACAGCACAAATCACAATTTAAAAATTCAAACATCACCATTACACAATGTCAGAAAAACTTTGCTGACTGTGTAATGGTAAAGTTTGAATTTTCAAATTGTGATTTGTGCTGTTTTATATCTAAAACCACGATGTCACCTTTATACTGTATATAAACTGAACAGTTTTTTTTTACATAAATAATAATTTATAATGCAGTGACAATATGCTGGTACTGTAACATGCCATTTAGCTATGAAGACAAATCTATAATTAAGAACATGCATCAGTTTAAAAAATACAGTTTTCGGTGGATACTGACAGAATTTTCGAAGACAAACTGCTACAGAGAAAAACTGAGCACTTTACTAGCAAAAATTTAGAAAACGAAAAGCACCATCCAAAGGCGCAAGAGCGGCATACTGGAGCATGCAGATACTGAAAAGAACGTGACCACTGTGCATGAACTGGTAAGCCTACTAAGGCAGGAAGGCCAGAAACAAACACATCGTTCAACACGCCAGATATCCAAAGAGACGAATCTAACACAGTGTAGCATCGTGCAGATCATACACTTTTTTGGTCTGAAGTGTCTTTTGTTTACCAACACGTCTGCTGCCTATTATTGTTCGGTTTTCTTACATTTATGTTTTACAAAGTAGTGTAGCGACACATTTAAGGTGTGGTGGAGTATTCTGTAACTACTTTACTGTCAATTGTCCAGAAAGTGCGCTAGTGAAAAAAATTGAAAATTGGTTCAATATTTCGTGAAGACATAGGAATGACAAAGTGTGACGTTTTTTTGAGTCACAGTGTAGAAGCAGCAATCGATCAGTTTCGGAAATGATCAGCCGCAATAAATTGCAGCGAATGGCGATCGCGTTGGCCTAGGTGTTCAAGTGTTCAATATGACCACCCTTTACTGCAGTCATCGAGGCTAATCGTTTCGGAAACTGCTCGTATGCTGCACCTAAGCCGGTGTTTAAAGCACGCACGTGTTTTCGAGTTCGAGTTTTCTATGCTTCATTCACACACGGACAGGTCGACTCAGCCTTCTACCCTCCGTGGGACGGTAAAATGAGTAGTAACTCATTCGCATGGGTTACGGAAGGTGGGGACCTTGGTACAGCTGACTGGGGCTGCCTAGCCGGCCGCTGCGCCAGCCTGTGTCTGCAGGCTGCACACGGTGGCCGTGCGGCAGGCGGCTCTGGTTAGTGACGAAAGCGCATTAGAGGCGTGTTTGCGACGATGCGCTATATAAATTGACGACCTTTACCTTCCTTTACTTTTACGATACAACTCACGTATATTTCTGGATTTATTATATCTTCCGCCAAAGACATATACCCGTTCTGTTTTTGGAATTAGTAGAAAATTTGTTTTCTAGTTGTTATACTCGTATAAAATGGGATGAACATTGGTCTGAAGAATTCA
>Ga0209367_1013894_pt1 | contig 10295 bp, 7 predicted proteins | sample WorMetLIZISLAND2_FD_187412 | JGI IMG/M metagenome (GOLD analysis project Ga0209367, IMG submission 187412) | Marine gutless worms symbiont microbial communities from Max Planck institute for Marine Microbiology, Germany - Olavius geniculatus... ...
GTCTGACCTGTAGGTCGGTCAACAAAAAAGGTATATATATATACTAGAAAAATTTTCGTCATATTTCACCCATTTGCCGAGAAGCCCCCAATGGACGGATTTGCACGAAATTTTGCACGGGGGGTCCGCTCGTGGACTTAATCACCTGTTTTAAATTTTGTGTCGATCGGTTGAGGGGTTTCGGATCTGCGCGGGGTCGAATTTTGCCATTCTCCCTTTACTTAGCCGGTCGCCATTAACACAGGGATGTGCTACCGCACGCCTGTGATATAGGCAGTGTTTGAATTGCCGGGGGAATTGGGGGGTTGAACCCTTCAACTGTTTTCTCAACCCCCTAACACACTGTCAAATTATGTTCTCGGGGTCAGCTATATACTATAAACATAGGATTTGCATTATAATTTTCGTCGGGCTCCGACAGTCGAAAAGTTCAACCCCTAGCTAACACTGAATATAGGAGTTACTAATGCGACTTCATGGAAAAATGATAGCTTATCGTATGTCGTTACGAATCACGTAATGGTTTTTGCTTTTGGTTCTCAAAAATTACTGCGATGCAGCGACCAAAGACGTCGAGAGCCACAGCGGGGCCGGGGAAAACATTCTCGCGGGGCCCAGCTGGGGAGAAAATTTTAGAATTTTGTTTTTAAAACTGCGCATTCTGGTATAATTTGTATTTTCGAGCGACGGCGGAGAAGGGGAGGGGGGCAAACGTCGCGTGGGCCGGGGTAACTTACCCCCTACCTCTCAGTGTTCCTGCCAGTGACAGCCGTTTTAGCGGTTCGAACCGCTAAGCCGCCGCTAAGGCTTAGCGATCCGGTCAGCGGCGGCTCAGCGGTCCGAATCGCCGCTAGCTTAACGGATTAGCGGTTTAAACCAGCTTAAGACCAGCCGTTAAGGCTTTACCTTAGCGGTTCCAGGGACTAGTCACCGCGTTACAATAATACCTAGAAAAGCCTAGAAAAATGTGATATAAAAAATCTCTTTAATAAGTACTTTTTCTAGGTCGTACAAATGACGTCAGTGGACTGAAGGGAGTTGTATCATGGATGTATTTAGCAAAAATACTATTTTATTTTGGTGAGAGTACTCAAGTCTGATGCAAATAGAATCGTAATAGCCTAATAGGCCCTATCACTAACAATTTCTAATGCGCCGTAACATGGCAAGGACGCGAAACATGGCAACTGTACAAGTCCTATTCTAGACTGCTGAATTAAGCTTATATTTAAACTTTTCTTCAAAAACTCTGAAATTTGTACGCATTTTTCTCCGAAAATTACATCAGCATAATCACATTACGAAAAAGTTACTACAAAACAGCGAAAACGAACAAACCTGTCTGATCTCTTCAGCGCTTAAACTGAATATCCAAACAATCAGTACGACTTCTTTAGTTCCAATTGTTGGATAAAAATCGGACAGCAGAATATTGGCGTACAAACCCAGAAATAACATACAAGACACCTGTACAAACTCAGAAGCATATAAATTTGTACACAGAAAAAACGGCAATAAACAAGACACACTAAGTTTAAGACAAACTCATATAGCCGTGCCTGCAGCTTTCGACTGTTAGGAAGAAAGTCGCACGTTTATACTGTGTCTCAAAAAAAAACTGTGCCACGTTTTTATTTTTTCAATAACTCCGTGAAACATTAACCGATTTTAACAGTTTTGGAACGTGCCATCGCTAAAAAAACATGACGCAAACGCCTGCATTTTTGGCGACCTCGCATTAATGCTGTTGGTACACTACGTTTGTATTCTGTGAAATGTCATAGTCGTAGTTTTGCCGTACAAATTCGTCGCAGCGCATGCGCCAGCTAAAAGAAACAATAATTTTGGCTATAACATACTGTCTTAAACGGCTGAGTAAAGTAGTCTACCATTTGCTAAGAACAAAGCCAAATCAAAATTTTTGTGATCGTACACAACAAAAGCACGAAAACTACAACCAACCACGTTGTATGAGTAGATGACAACAGGCGCCTTGAAAAACAGTTGCATTTTCTCGATGTAGGTAGTCATGCTGCAGAAACACACGTAGACCTAGCCTACGTCAGCTTTACTGTACACTCTGCGTGATCGGAATCGAGGGGGGTAATGCCGAGCGCGGTGAATGTTTTGCCTGTTGCGAAGTTGCTCCATGGTTTTGCCAAAGGTGGCATTGGCCTGGAGTTGGCCAGGTTGGAACACCAAAATTCCGATAAAAATTCCCCAAAAATTGGGGGATGGGGCTAGGTCCCCAAATTTTGGAACTTAAGCAGGCGCTAAGGCCCCCTATCGTGCGGTGACAAAATTTCTGAAAAAACCCCTTGGGGGAGCAGACAATGGGGGTCAAAATTTGAACTTTGGTCCCGATTTTCTCAAAACTGGTGAACTTTTGTCCACATTTTTTGGCACTCGTGAAGGACTACAAGCCACCAAAAGTATGTCGGCCAAAGTTCAAAAACAAAAAAGTTATTAAGTGACCAATTTTTGAACTTTGGTCCCAATTTTCTCAAAACTTGTGAACTTTGGTCCAGATGTTTCGGCCTCGTTGCAAAGCCCTCGGGAAGGAATACAAGACACCCAAATATTGTGGGCCAAAGTACAAAAACAAAAAAGTTATGAGGGGTCAAATTTTAACGATGATTTCGATTTTCTCGAAATCGGTGAACTTTGGTCCACATAATTTGATGTTTTTGGAAAGCCCTGGGGAAGTGCTACAAGCCACCCAAATTTTGTGGGCCTAAGTTCAGAAACAAAAAAGTTATTGAATGATCAAATTTCGAACTTTGGTCCCGATTTTCTCGAAATCGGTGAACTTTGGTCCATATGTTTCGCCGTTGGTGTAAAGGTCTGGAAAAGAAATACAAGACACCGAAATATTGTGGGCCAAAGTACAAAAAACAAAAAAGTTATAGAGGGTCAAACTTTGAAGATGATTCCGATTTTCTCAAAATTGGTGAACTTTGGTCCACATATTTTGATGTTTTTGGAAAGCCCTCGGAAAGGGCTACAAGCCACCAAAATTTTGTGGGCCTATGTTCAAAAACAAAAAAGTTATTGAGCGATCAATTTTTGAACTTTGATCCCGATTTTCTCGAAATTGCTGAACTTTGGTCCAAATATTTCGGATTTGTTAAAAAGCCCCAGGAAAGGGCTACAAGGCCTTCAAATATTGTGGGCCTGCTTGAATCTAGAGCGTCCGGACTTGGATTGCTAAAATCTACATTCCATGGCGAAAATTTCATATGCAGGTTGTCTTGGTCTATCTCCAACCATTTCGTCGCAATTCAGTGTTGAAATGCGTGTCGCAGCGCAAAATTGTGCAAAAAATTCACTAAAAACCCCCTTTTGAGGGGTTCAAGGTCGTTCAATGTCATCGATGTTAATAAATCCAAAAAGCCTGTCACCAGTGCTTGTTATGATGAGCAGCATCTGTGTACCTATCTGCAACCGTTTTCACGCTACACGCGACAATTGCGCTAAAATAACCACTTTTTAGGGGGGTAGCTGTCTTTGACGCCCGCCCGCGCCGGCCTCTTTGAACCTAGGGGGTCGGGATTTAAACTGCTAAAATCTACGTTGAATGCTGAAAATTTCGTACGCAGGTTGTCTTGGTCTATCTCCAGCCATTTCGTCGCAATTCGGTGTTGAAATGTGAGCTGCATCCAAAAATTGCGAAAAATTCACTAAAAACCTCTTTTTGATGGGTTCAAGGTCGTTCAAAGTCATTGATGTTGATAAATTCAAAAAGCCTGTCACCAGTGCTTGTTATGATAATGAGCATGTATGTACCTATCTGCAACCGTTTTCACATTATTCGAGCTAATAACGGCAAAATGACGTCTTTTTAGGGGGTACCCCTTTTCGACGCCCTCGTTCGAGGGGAACCCCTGCACCCAGTTGCACGAAATTTTGTCACGATAAATTAGACGCCTTGGGGCTGCCCACAGTGAAGATTTCGTGATCCTAGCTTGCACCGCTTTGATACAATTCACGAGTGTGACAGACGGACAGACAGACAGACGCCCAGACGATGGCAAAGACGCGCGAAGCATTCTGCTTTCGCGCGTAAAAATGGCGGCCACAAAACTGCTGGCATTCAAGAATCAAGATACACGTGTCGCTCCAACGATAACATCGATGTTTACGACTATGTACGAAACATTAAAATCTCCAACGATATTGACTGATGCTAAGTTATGTCGAAAATCCAAGATGGCGGCTGGCTAACAGGAAGTAGTAATAACTTTGCTGCTGTAACAAATAGACATGTCGTTCCAAAGATGATATAGGTATTTCCCACTACGCTCAGAACATTTAAACCTACAGCGACCACAGCCGACGCAACGTTGTGCCGAAAATCTAAAAATGGCAGCCGACTAACTGGAAATACTAATCTGTACTAAACGCAATGTTGTCTAACTGAGATGCCTTTTCGGAAATGGCGTCGAACTTTCAACGAGTTTTGTTTTGCACAGTTATAATATTTTCCACTGTTTTTGTCTCAACATTTTTATGGTTCATTAGGCCTGCTGTTGGAATAAGAGCAAACAAGCTTTTGATGCACAGTGTAAAATGATTAGGCCTATACTTGTTTTACTTACTTATTTACTTACTTGGCAGCCTGGGTCTTGGCCTTGAAGATCACTGGCTTTGGCATTGGCCTTGGGCTTGAAAATGGCTGGCTTAAACCCATCCCTGGTTACACCTTTTCGTAGTTCATGCTTCTGGGAAGTTCTGGATATTACTCATTGGCCGCTTGATTAAAACAGTTTTATGTGGCAATGTTACGTACAGCGAAGTCGTGCGATAGTGCCGTGCAGACGGTTGGGCATTGCAAAATCGGGTTTCTATTTTTTAATAAGCATACGTTGTATCGTTTACGGATGGCACAAACAACAGCTACAAAATAAAAACATTACTGCGAAACAGTATTAAGCTTAAATCAGTTCAACTGTTTAAATCAGGCAACTTAATACGACCTATCTGTAGACAGTCGCTTAATTTTTGAAACGAGTTTTGGGGGTTAGTTATATAAGTTTCTTAATTCCAATATTTAGTCACTATATTTACTAACATATACAAACAAACATTTAGTAGGCTACAAGATGTGATTTAAAAAACATTTTCCATTTTGTTGTCAAAAGCCTAAGTGTCCATATTAGTAAGCCTACTATAAGTAAACTCGCTGACTAAAAATCGCAGAGCAAATGTTAGGCTATACGCAAATTCAGCGAACAATGCAGTAAAATTATACTCACCGATCGCATTCGTTTCCACAATTTTTCGGCTGTACGACAAAAATAACATATATAAAAACGTTACATTTTGCATCTTAAATAGTAAAAGCTAATAAGGTATTACTTTCTCTTCTTTCTTTTTTTCATCGAGGCTGCTATTATACGTCCCCATTTAGGCCCCTAACTCAGTCATGCATCCTACCAGCTGGTTGAAAGGTAATATCGACCTTTTAGCACCGTTTCTCGTTGAGCTTTTTAATCAATCTCTGTCGACGGGCTACGTGCCGGTTGCTTTAGAGGAAGCTTACATCACTCCCCTTCAGGGCCTATGATCCCCCCCTAAGAACTGGAGGCAGTTCCCCCCTTACCTTCTCCTTCCTCTTTCCTTCCCCTCCTCCCCTCTTTCCTTCCCTTCCCCTCCCATCCCAGCAGAGATCGAATTTGGTGTATTTTAGCCTTAAAATGTGACGTCTGATAGCATCAGTTTTAGTAATTTTTACCAGATTTATTGACTAGATATTGTGTATTTTTTTCTAATTGTGTTTCTGTGCTTTTATGGTCTTAACTCTTAATTTACTTTTATCATCAGCTGCTGTTCTCCATGGCAAGTTGCCTATTGCATGTTACTTCATCAGTGAATAACGAAAAAATAAAAATAAAGAATGAGTGATAGATACCGCTATACGCGCGCGCGCAGTGTTCGATTTGTAAAAAAAACAGTGGGGGGTCGCCGGCTGGCGAGCGCCGAAGGCACGAGAGTGAAGGCGCCACAGGCGCCGAGAGGGGTGGGGGTTCGGGGCGGAGCCCCGGCCGCAAACGCATTTTTAGCATATTTCAGAGTCACAGAGGGCCTTCAGTAAAAAGAAAAATGCACATTTTCTGCTCCACATCTTCAGTGAGACAACCACATATTGACATGCTGAATGATTCAAATATCATATAGACCTATGGCACGTACTTGTTTAGGCTGTCTGTCATGCAGGGTAATGAGCGTTGAGGGTCGAGGCGCCTGCAGTGCCGATGGAGTGAGATAGGTGATAGGTGATATTCTAGAATGAGGGAATATCCCAATCTTTAGACGATTAGGAGATTTGGGTAGCATCGTGAGCTCCCCCGTCGTTGTCTGGCCCGGGGGCAGAGCCCCGTCCGCTAACGCTAACGCATTTAGGCATATTTTATATTTTGGCTGCGGGGCGTAGGCCTATTCAAAATTTGAAGGGGCGTAGGGATCTGGGTGACCAAAGTCTTTCATGCAGTGGGTCCAGGGACTGAAGCTTTTTGTAAATAATACATAGATTTTTTGCAATGGCGTAGCCAGGAAATTTTTCCCGGTTAGCAAATCCAGACAATCTCCCTCTTTCCTTCCCTTCCATTTTCTCCTCTTTCATCGTTAGTTGTCCTCGCTTCTCTTGTTTTTCTTTATTCCTTTTGTCTCTTTCCCTTTCTTCTTCGTTTCTTTTTCCTTTTTCTTGCCCTCGAAATTCTAGCTATGGGGTCTGCGGGAGTATTGTGAGCTCCCCCAGTTGGGTCTACTGCAGAGCCTCAACCGAAATCGAATTTGGAGTATCATAGTCTTAAAATTAGAGCTGTCGAATTAGCGCATTAACTTATTGCGTTAACGGGTTGAAGAATTAACGCACGTTAAAAAGATTAACTCACATGCATAAATTCTCTTAATCAGTGCCGGCGCTAGAGAGTTGGAGGCCCCCAAATGCAACTGTGAGGCCCTATAAACAGCCCCCAGCAGTCCAGAAGTAAAGCCCCTGGTCAGAAAAGTAAGGGCAAAGTCCCCTGAAGCTGAAACATTTTTGACTTTTTGACGTTCAATGGAAGCCCCAAATTTGCCCACTTTTCTAAAATTTGAAACGCAAAAAATCAGACACAATTTGTGTTGTCTTTGCAAAAAATGAAGTTTAATATGCCGCAATACATCACAGATTACTGTACATTAATAAAAATTAATAGACTTGTCCATTTTGGGTAAACTTTCTACATGCTTCCTCATTTTACATTTTATATATATTTTAAAAAACTAAAAAAAATTCAAATACGTAGCATGAGGTCTTTGAACTTACATGAGGCCCTCGACCGGAGGGTACGGGGGGGGGGCCCTTCGGCCGGCTTTGCACTTAATTCTACGAAGCAGAAGCTCCAAAATTCCATTAAACTACGTTCATTTGGCGATCGAATAAAATTCAAGTAATTAAAAATTGTCCTGTTGCTGTTCTGTCACTACCGTTTTGACGTTTTATTACAACTGTCACGGTCCTGCGACACAGGCACAACTCACCCTTTTGATGTAGTCCACTTAGGGGCCTACAATATCAGCAAAAATTTTTTTAAATCAACGCAATGCGTTAACGCGTTAACAAATTAACGCTTCGTCAGTTTTACTTCAAATGTGAATGGCAATTATAAACGTTTGGCAATTATGATTTTTCCGAGAATCAACTGACCAAATTTAGTGCAACTGATAAAATGAGAACAAATAAAGGCGACGTCACAAATTTGAACGTTAAGACACAAATAATTTTTTTGTACCCGTGTTTTGTCTAGTTGCTCCTGGAACCTTTGTGGGGGGTCAAAGCCGACCCCCCAGACAAGTTCCATTGGGAAGGTCTTTCTCTTGCAGTGGGGGTTAAAGCCCTCCAACCCTCCCTCAACCTCCCCCCCGGCAAATCGAACACTCGGGCGCGGTAAGTGAAAGTTAGCACTTCTTGCAGGGGTACCATACTGGGATGAATCATTTTGTTTAAATCACTTTTCTAGTTTACACAAACACGAAAATCATGTACAAGATGCGTTGCACAGGCCACTTTGTGTCTCCCCCTGGAACGTGCAAATCTCCCCCCCTGACTCAAAGTAGAGGCAGTTTGCCTCCACTTTACCCTACGTAGTAGGCCCTGCCAGTGGCAACTGGTTTGCTACATTTTTCTAACGCAACAATGAAACCAAATCAAAATTTGATCATGCATTAATCTAATCCGCAAACACTAGTTTCAATTTTGTAGTCACTGTAGCCGGAAAGTGATAAGAAATCTTTCCTCCGAGAGACAAATGAAAAGAAAAAGAAAAAGGGTAAAAAAAGAAGAAACAGAAAAGAAAGGAATAGAAAACAAGAAAACGAGAAGGGGAAAAAGACAGGGAGCTGACATCTTTTCGTTCCTCCTCCTCTGCTAAAACTTAGGTCTGTCACTGGCTTGAGTAGCTTTGTTCGTTGACTGTTTAACGAATGTTGATATCTCACCTTTGGCTAAAACACGATCATAACTGGGTGCTAATATCGGCCAGAAAATTGATAATCTGAAACTCTAAGAACTTCGCATTTCAGCCAAGATACATCTGTCTGAGCGAAACATCCTTGCCTCGTATGCTTCTTCCTATAACCGAATGCACATTAACTAATCTCTAAACCTTGGACTTACTACAGTAGTCGTTTCTGATTCGTTTACCTTAAATTTTAATCAGATTGATTGAGTGATCGATTGTGTAATAGGAAACAGCTGTACTAACGACTCGGCAACTGCTAGTATCAAGATCCACGACGCATTCTCGTGTGCCGCTAAAGGCTACGACACTTCCCGATGTCTCAACAAGGAAGATCTGTGTCCGGCAAGTGATTGGCTGGTACCGATTGTACTTGGCGTTTACACGCTCATCACTCAAGTCATGATGCTCAATCTGCTCATTGCCATGTTCAGGTGATACAGCTCAGAAATGAATCCGCTAGTGCTAAGCTATAGGCCTACTGCAGATTTTGACGCAATAGGCCTATGTGGTAACTTCTAGTAAAATGTCCGTTGAGCTGTCTGTACGATTGTCGTCAGTGCGTAATGTTAATGTTTTATGGCTTTATTCGTTGCGTTACATAAAAAGTAATTTCACAGTTTATTAGCTTGACGTCGGATACTTCGTTTTAAAAAAATTTCGAAATCTCTGGTAAATTTTGGTCCCTTAACAGCAAAGTTCGACATATGAGTTTGGATCTTCTCTAATCAGCTTTTCCAAATGCGCGATGCAAGCATATCTGATGAATGTAAAAGTAAGATAGAAAACTATAACAGGTACCTTGAAGAGGAGGTCATCTCGGCTAACAACACTGGTGCATTTTACAAATATGTTAATAAATCACTTTCATGCAAAAGTGGTATAGGTCCTCTTTTTGACGATAATAAACAGCTAGTTCATGATGATCACGAAAGAGCTGATTGGTTGAATAACTTTTTCCAGTCTGTTGGCACTGCTGATGATGGTTTGAGTCCTTCTTTTGTTCAACGGTCAGCGTATAGTCTTGGTATTAGAAATATCGTTTTTACTCCTGAAGTTGTTTATAAACAAATTCAGCAGCTAAAATTAAACCTTAGCTGTGGACCTGACAACATTCCTCCAATATTCTTTAAACGTCTTGCATCAGTACTTGCATATCCACTTGCTAAGCTGTTTTCAAAATCGATGGACGAGGCACATGTCCCTGCTTTATGGAAACAGGCCATTGTTACTCCCGTGTTTAAGAAAGGATGTTCATCAGATCCAACAAACTATAGACCAATCTCATTAACCTGCACATGTATTAAAATTATGGAAGGGATTATTAAAAGTAATTTGCTCGATTATTTATTAGCACATAAACTTATCTGCAAGCAACAGCATGGGTTTTTATCACGGCATTCTACTGTAACTAACTTACTTGAAACAGTTAATGATGTCACTTTGTCATTGAGAAATCGTAGGTCTACCCATGTGGCATATATTGACTTTGCTAAAGCCTTTGATAGTGTATGTCACACTTAATTGTTACAGAAACTTTATGGCTATAGTGTTGCTGGTAATTTACATCGTTGGATTGAGTCATTCCTTACTGATCGTACTCAGTGTACACGCGTAAATGGTCACTCGTCATCTATTGTATCACTAATCAGTGGCGTTCCACAGGACAGTGTACTGGGCCCCGTATTATTTTTGTTGTACATTAATGATCTGACTGATATTTTTCCATCTTGTGTTTTTTCCAAACTTTTTGCAGATGATGTTAAACTGTACATTCATATTGATTCTGATGCT